>CXRZ01000014.1_pt1 | contig 78066 bp, 64 predicted proteins | sample 591531 | NCBI WGS metagenome assembly CXRZ01 (sample SAMEA3491334, study PRJEB9169) | human gut metagenome | biome: ENVO:mammalia-associated habitat; material: ENVO:feces | place: Bangladesh | collected 2010-04-07
CACTGAAGATAGCCCACAAACCAAGGAGCATCATGGCCAACTCCCCCATCACCGATGTGATTTTCGACTTCTGCGGCGTGCTGCTGGACTGGAATACCCGCGCATGCCTCGAAGGTAAGTTTCCCGACGACGTGGTGAACCGTATTTGTGCCAACGATGATCCATATGGCTTTTTCCATTACGAGGATCGCATGGATGCCGGCGAGGATCTGGCCGATATCCTGCCCGACGTCCGTCGTGAACAAGGCGATGAGCTTGCCGCGATCTTTGAATATTACATCGCGCACTATGATGACGCGCTACCCCGCACGCTGCCGGGCATGGTCGAGTTGCTCGAAGATCTCAAGGCCCATGGCTACGGCGTGTGGGGGCTGACCAACTGGTCTCACGAGACGTTTCATCTGGCATTCGAAAAATTCCCGCGTCTCGAGGAACTGCTGCAGGGCACGGTGGTCTCCGGCGTGGAGAAAATGCACAAGCCCAACGCCGACATCTACGAGCTGGCTTTGAACCACTTTGGCTTGACCGCCGGCAACTGCGTGTTCTTCGATGACACCGCCAAGAACATCGTCGGAGCCAACGAAGTCGGCATCCACGGACTTCTCTTCAAAAACGCGCTGCAGGCACGCGAATCCCTCGCCCAGCTCGGAGTACGGCTATAAACCCTTCTCCCGACTATCCCTCAGGCTATAAATAGACCTTATGACACTGCTGCAGCTGAAATACATCGTCAAAATCGTCGAATGCGGCTCGATGAACGAGGCATCCCACGCTCTGTACGTCTCCCAGCCGGCCCTGAGCTCGTCGGTCAAGGAACTGGAGAACGAGCTGGGCATCGAGATTTTCACCCGCTCCTCGCAGGGCATCGCCCTGACCGTGGACGGCGCGGAATTCCTGACCTACGCCCGTCAGGTGCTTGATCAGGCCGATCTGCTCGAAGAGCGTTACAAGCACGCCAAGCCGCGCAAGCAGCTGTGCCAGGTCTCCACCCAGCACTACATGTTCGCCGTCGAAGCGTTCGTGGAGATGATCAACTCCATCAAGTCCGACGAATACGAGTTCACCATCCGCGAGACCCGTACGCGCGACATCATCAACCAGGTCGCCAACATGCAGTCCGAAATCGGCATCATCTACCTGTCCGATTTCAACAAGGATGTGATCGGCAAGCTCCTGCGCGAGAAGCACCTCGAATTCCATCCGCTCTTCCGCGCGCCGCTGCACGTGTTCATCTCGCGCAACAACCCACTGGCCTCCAAGAAGGTCATCACCATGGAGGACCTCAAGCCATACCCGTTCATCCAGTACGAGCAGGGCGAGGAAGGCTCATTCTACTTCTATGAGGAAGCGGTCTGGCCGGAGTACTCCCCCAAGCAAATCAACGTGACCGACCGCGCCACAATCCTGAACTTCATCATCGGCCTCAACGGCTACACAGTGTGCACCGGCATCGACAACGGCGACCTCAACAACGAGAAGATCGTCACCGTGCCGCTCGACACCGATGAGACGATGCTGGTCGGCTGGATCACCAACGAGCGCTCCAAGCTCTCCAAGGCCGCCGAAACCTACCTCACCAAGCTCAGGTCCGTAGTCGCCGATCACGGCTACAAACTCATTGATTAGGAGTAAGTAAAACAGGCATGGTCAGCAGTGAGATATACTGCGATTAAGCCAACCCCGCTGGGGAAATGGAAGTAAGAGCCGGACGCCCTGAGTATCTCAGAGGCCGGCTCTTGCGCTATTGAGACTGACTGGCAAAACCAGTTTGATGGCCTCCGACTACTTGGCCGAGATTACCGACGTGGCGGCTGTCGCGGCGAAGCCTTTGAGCACTTCGATCATCACGTCGCGATCTTCGACATCAATGTTGCGGGCCGCGGCGAGCATAACCGGCAATGACTGTGTCAAATGCGAAGTGAGGTCGCCGAATGTGGCGTATCCGCCGGCCTCGAAGATCGCGAACAGGTTTTCGATGAACTTGCGGCGATGCTCGTCGTCGTATTTTGCCATCCATCCGTTGATCGTGCGTGCCAGGTATTGCGCGCTACTTGTCAGTCCATCAGCCTGTACGAATTGGCCATGATCGACTTGCCAGTGCAATGCGAAATGCTGCATGATGCTGGCTCCATCGCTGCTGACCACCGTATAGCCGTCTTCCACATGCTCACGAGTCTCAAACAGCATGCCGATAATCGACGAGCCCGGTACCGATTTATGGATCTTCGATGCAATGCGTACGTACCCGTCTTCATCGAAGAACGCCTCATCGAATCCAGGTCCATCGTGCGAATATACGACCGCGATACGTTCCTGAATCTCGCTAGGCACATTGGCCGCCGCATACACCGCCAGATTGCCGCCTTTGGAATGGCCGCCGACCATAATCGGCCCGGCCCAATGGTCAGCCAGCTCGGTCAGATAACACGCGGCGGCCTCCTGCGAGGCGACCGGGCGGCGGAACGCCATCATGAAGTCCTCTTTCCACCCGACGATCGAGCTGTCGGTACCGCGAAAAGCCACATAGAGCGTGCCGTTACCCAGTTCGAACACGCAGGCCGAGAACTGCTTGGTGGTTTCGGCATCGAATTCGTCCACGTATGCGCCTACGCGTAGGTTCCTCCAACGTGGGCTCTCGCTCATCGCACGTAACAGATCGACGTTCATCGAAGGCGACCACACCTTGCCGAACATGTCGTCATAGCATTCGGCACGCAGCAAATCGTGAATCGGAACCGTGGCAATCACGCCGTCAGTGGTCTCTGCATTCTCGTGATAGCGCGGCACGTTATCCGGCATGCGCGCATAGGCCAACTGGGACAAAGCGAGGCTGTCCGCCTCGGTGAACGGCAGTTCGGCGAAAGTGTCGAAATGATGCCGAATATCGTCGGTGATGTTCCCCATAGCGGCCTTCCTTGTTCGAATGCAACGAACCTACGGTAATTCTACGCCGCGCGGGTTTTCATCACAGGCGAGTCGGTCCCAGAGTTTAGAACCCTATCTCGCTTTCAAGGGGCTGATTTGGCCTTCTGGAGACATCTATCTCCGTTTCAAGGGGCTGTTCATCCGTCATATCCCGAGTATAAGCGGCATCACACCAACGTCATTCCGCCATTTTCATGCTACTTCTACTTGGGCATCAGCCCCTCGAAACGGAAGTAGACCTCTGGAAACCACGACATCAGCCCCTCAAAACGGAGATATCATCAATTTAGGCCCAGATTGCCTGTTACAGCATCGGGTAATACTTGCCGTGATCGATTTTGGCGGCGATATCACGTAATTCGGCAGCATCTCGGCGGTCTTCTTCATTACCTTGCGACAACTTGTTCGCTTTGCTGTCCAGATGATGCTCGATACCGAAGTAACCGCATATCCCCACGAGCGCAAACAGCCCTATACCAACTAACCAGTTCATAGCATGCTCCTTGCCAAAGCTTTTGCCTTAATATGGTGCTGCTGTTCATGAATCGTAATAAAAAAAGCGGGATCGCAAGCCCGCTTTTGGTTTTAGATTGAAGACGATCAGGCGCCGTATTCTTCGAGGTAGGCGGCGGCGCGCTGCTGGATGTCGTGGCTGAGCAGCGGGGTGCTGTCGGCGTTCTTCATCTTGGCAGCGGCGTCGAAGATCTCACGTACGTTGGCGATGGCAAGCACCGGGAAACCGAACTCGGCTTCCACGGCCTTGACGGCGGACAAGTCGGAGTCCTTGGTCTTCTCCATGCGATCCACGGAAAGTACCAGACCCACGACTTCCACGTTCGCCTCGGCCTTGAGCTTGGGGATGACTTCGCGCACGGCGGTGCCGGCGGTCATCACGTCGTCCACGAGCAGTACCTTCATGCCGTCGGTCAGCGGGGTGCCGACCATCCAGCCGCCGTCGCCGTGGTCCTTCTTCTCCTTGCGGTCGAACGTGTAGCCGACGGTCATGTTGTGGCCGGCGGTCAGTGCGATCGCAGTGGATACAGCCAGCGGAATGCCCTTGTAGGCGGGGCCGAACACGGTGTCGATGTTGCGGGGAATCGTGTTGTGCACGATGGCCTGGCTGATCTTCTCGGCGTAGAACGCGCCGAGCGTGGCGATCTTCTTGCCGTCGTCGAACGCGCCGGCGTTGATGAAGTACGGGCTCTTACGGCCGGACTTCAGTGTGAAGTCGCCGAACTTCAACGCATTGGATTCCAGCAGGAATTCCGTGAAACGATGTGCGAGTGTTTCTGCCATGATTTACCTCCAGGTCTGTCCTGCGGCCAGTTTAGCAGCGAGTTCGGGACGGCTGTCCAGCAGGTCGTCCAGTTCGCGGGCGACGCGCAGCGGGGCTACCGGGTCGAAGAGCGCGGCCGCGCCCACTTCGACGGCGTTCGCGCCAGCGTACAGGTATTCGAGCGCCTTTTCGCCGCTGTCGATGCCGCCGAGTCCGATGATCGGAATGTCCGGCAGCACGGTGCGTGTGTGGTATACGGCGGCCAGGCCGATCGGCAATACGGCCGGACCGGATACGCCGCCGGTGACGTTGGCGATAATCGGCTCGCCGTTACGAATGTTGATACGCATGCCTTTGAGCGTGTTGATCATGCTCAGGGCGTCGGCGCCATGTTCCACGGCCGCACGGGCCGGCACGGTGATGTCGGTGACGTTCGGCGTAAGTTTGACGATCATCGGCTTGTCGGTCAATGGGCGCAGACGGTCCATCAGATTGGCGAGGGCCACCGGGTCGGCGCCTACGCTCATGCCGCCGGCGGAGACGTTCGGGCAGCTGACGTTGATTTCCAGCATGTCCGCGTCGGAGTCGGCGAGCTTTTCCACCACTTCGGCATAGTCGTCGTCACAATGTCCGGCGACGTTGGAGATGACGAATGCGCCCGCGGCCTTGAGCTTGGGCAGGTCTTCGGCCAAATAGTGGTCGACGCCGGGATTCTGCAGGCCCACGGCGTTGATGTTCGCGGCCGGCGATTCAGCGGCGCGCGGCGAGGGGTTGCCTTCCCACGGCACGGGCGATGCACCCTTGGTGCATACGGCGCCGAGCTGGCTGACATCGTAGAACCAGCGGACGGCGGCGTACTGGAATGTGCCGGAGGCGGTGCCGACCGGGTTCTTCCATTCCAGACCGGCCACCTTAGTGTGGTGCTTCCACACGTGGGGTTCGTACAGGTTGATGTGGTTGTCGTTGCCCTGCGCGGACTGGTTGTTTGCGCTCATCGTCACTCCCCCCATCCGAGCTGTTCGCGGGTGAATACCGGGCCGTCGGAGCAGACTTTGAGTCGGCCGTCCACGGTGTCGATGGTGCACAGCACGCAGGTGCCGTAGCCGCAGCCCATGCGCTGTTCCATGCTCAGCTGCGCGGGGATGTCGCGTTCGGCGGCCCATGCGGCCACGGCTTTCATCATCGGCAGCGGTCCACAGGACAGGATGATCGGTTTGCGATCGTAGGCTTTCAAATCGTCGTCCTGTTCGAGCTTGTTGAGCAGGTCGACTACGTTGCCTTCGGCGTCATCGATGCTCCACGACCAGTCCGCGTACCGGGAAACGTATTCCTCGGCGAAGTGGTCATTGCGATAGCCGAAGACGGCGGTGGAGAAGGAGGCGTCGTGCTCGGCGAGCCTCTGCGCGGCGTAGATCAGTGGTGGTACGCCAAGACCGCCGCCGACGAGGATGTAGTTGGCGTCTTCCTTGAGGTTGAAGCCGCGGCCGAGCGGGCCGAGCACGTCCACGGTGTCGCCGGCCTGCAGCTGTGCCAGCTGTTCGGTGCCGTGACCCACTACGGCGAAGATCACGCTAACCTCATCACCGTTGACCTCGCTGACACCGAACGGACGCGGCATGAGCATGAAGTCGTCGTGCGTGAACAGGTTGACGAACTGGGCGGGCTTGGCGTGGGAGACGATGAACGGGTCGCGGAACGTCAATCGCATCACGCGGTCGGTCAGTTCAGCAACCTGTGTGATTTCAACGTTGTGACGCGGCGGGAAGAATCCGGCCGCAGTCGCCTCCGCAACCACATCATGAGTGGGGGTGAAAGTTGTCATGTTGTTCCTATTCAGCATCTGCATTGCTCCCGCTGGTGGGAGCTGGCTTGAGAAGCGAGACTGAGGGTGGTTTTCTATGACCACGACTGGCCACCCCCAGTCGGCTTTGCCGGCAGCCCCCGCCAGCGGGGGCGGGAGTACACTCGTCTACTTACCGGTATACGGCAACCCGCAGATTATCGCGCATGTCGAGTGCCGCCTGGCGTGCACTGTCCGCCACCAAGCCAAGCGCCTCGTCGGCGGTCATGGATTCGGAGTATTTGCCGCTCTTCTTCCACGCGCCGATGATGCCGCGCGACGAGTTGACGACGGCGCCGCTGCCCTGCTCATCGAACATGCCGGCCACATCCGCGGCAGTACCGCCTTGAGCGCCGTAGCCCGGCACGAGGAAGAACGTGTGCGGCATGCGCGCGCGCAGTGCCTTGCCTTCTTCCGGATGTGTGGCGCCGACCACCGCGCCCACACGGGAGTAGCCGTGGTCGCCAATGGTCTCGGCACCCCAGCCTTCCACCAGATCGGCCACATGTTCGTAGACTTTCGTGCCGTCGGCCAGATCAAGCATCTGCAGTTCGCTGGAGGACGGGTTGGAGGTGCGCACGAGCACGAAGATGTCCTTGTCCGCTTCGGTGGCGGCCTCGACGAACGGGGTGATGCCGTCGGTGCCGAGATACGGGTTGACGGTCACCGCGTCCTCATGCCACGGGTCGAAATCGCCCACGCCGTTCAGGTGATGGGCGTAGGCGGCCGCGGTGGAGCCGATGTCGCCACGCTTGATGTCGCCGAGTACGTAGAGGCCTTGCTGGGTCGCATATTCGCAGGTCATTGTGTAGATGTCCACGCCGGCCGGGCCAAGCGCCTCATACATGGCGATCTGTGGTTTGACGGCGGGCACGATATCGGCGATGGCGTCGATAATCGTGCGGTTGTATTCGAAGTAGGCGACGGCCAGCTGAGCGGATTCGAGCTCTTCCGGAGATTCCACGGAATCGCGTACCTCGTCGGCAAAGCTCGCCACGACCTGCGGCGGCACCAACGTCTCGGTGGGATCAAGGCCCACGACGCTGGGGTTCTGGGTGTTGTCGATAGCTTCGATTAGGCGATCCATGCTGCTCCTTGTGTTGTCTACAAACGGCTGAACATCAGCTTGGAGCCGATGATTGTGGCGAGGGGACGTCCGGTGACCTGCCAGCCGCCGAAGGGGGTGTTACGAGCCTTGGAGTGGAACTGCTCGGGATCCACGGTCCATTCCAAGGCGGTGTCAAGAACCACGAGGTCGACCGCATCGGCATCGGCCACATGACTGAAATCAAGCAGCCGGTTGACGCCTTCACGCTGCGAAGCCCCGGATTCGGCGGCGTCGGCCACCTGCTCCCCCGCAATCACACCATCCGGGTCTTCACCGGTAGGCGCGGGTTCCGCATAGTCTTCGACCAGCGCAGCCACATCGGTCGGTGCATGACCCATGAGTTCGGCCGGCCCCACGGACATGAGCTCAATCAAACGCTCATCAGAGATGAAGCCGCCGTCCACCAGCACCTTGTGGCACACGCCGTACGCGCATTCAAGGCCGATGATGCCATTGGGCGCTTCAAGGAATCCGAGTTCCTTCTCTTCCAACGTATGCGGCGCATGATCGGTGGCCAGCAGGTCAACCGTGCCGTCCGCGATGGCCGCGATGGTGGCCTTGCGATCCGCTTCAGAGCGCAGCGGCGGGTTCATCTTGGCCAATGTGCCGTACTTGAGCAACGCCTCATCGCTCAATGCCAGATAATGCGGCGCGGTTTCGCAAGTGATCGGCAGTCCTTCAGCCTTGGCCTTACGAATAGCTTCAAACGAAATCGCGGTGCTCACATGCTGGAAGTGCACGTGGACACCGGTGCGGCGGGCCGCTTCGATGTCACGAGCCACGATCTTGAGTTCGGTGTCTTCCGGAATGCCGGGTACGCCAAGTTCGCGGGAAACCGGTCCCTCGTTGACGGCACCCGTATCGTGATGCTCGCAATGTTCAATCAGATACAGATCGGAAGTCTTGACGTTCTCCAGCACCTGATCCAGAATCTCCGGGGGCACGGCGGAACCGTCATCGCTTACTGCGGTGACAGGGTGGGCCAGCATGGCTGGTGTCTTGGCGTCGTCCTCAAAGCCGGGCACATACTTCAGCCAATCGGCAACATCGCTTGCCTCGTGACCGGCACGATCCTTGGACGCGCACACGCACAGGTCGTAACGGACCGGCAGCTTCACATTATGCGCGGCATCGTACTGCTGCAGGAAGTCGATGACGTTGTCGAAGCCGGCGTCCAGAACTTCCTTCGCGCCGGGAGCGGAAGCATCGGTAACGGTCTGGCCGTCCAATGCCGGCAACGTGTTCGGCATGATGAGTACGTTCGTGTATCCGCCGGACGCCGACGCACGGCAACCGGAGACCATCGATTCCTTGTATGTCTGGCCGGGATCTCGGAAGTGGACGTGTGGATCCTCGAATCCGGGAGCCAAGGTCAGGCCGGTGGCATCGATGTCGGCGCCATCAGCCACGGCAGTGGTGTCGGCAAAGTAGGCGGCAGCGGTCCCGGGCACCACGAGGTCGATGATTTCTCCGGTGTTCCAGACCTTGATGTTGCGTAGGGTTATGCTCACAGTTTGGCTTCCTCGTCGCAGTAGTCGCAGCGGTATTCGAGCCGTTCGGAGTGCACGAGGTGGAACATCTGCTTGATGCCAGGCTCGGTGGTGGTCACGCAGCGCGGGTTCACACAGGAGATCACTCCCACGATATGTTCGGGCAGGTTCGGCTGTTTCTTTTCGACGATCTTGCCGCCGCGCACCACATCCACGGTGGCCTGACGGGCCACGAAGCCGAGCACGTCGAGGTCGATGTCTTTGTCATCTTCGATCTTGATGATGTCCTTGGAACCGTAGCGCTTGGAGTCGGCGTTCATGATGAGTGCCAGCTTGGTTTTGGATGGGTCGATCTTCAGATAGTCGAGAACCTTGAGCGAGGTGCCGGCCGGCACGTGATCGATGATGATACCGTTCTGGATGCTGGTGACTTCCATCAGGCCTGAACCTCCTTGGGGTTGAGCGGCTCGTATCCGGGCAGTTCGTCGCCCACCACGGTGCTTTCGAGGGCCATGCGCACGAGCATGCCGTTCTTGACCTGCTCGAAGTATGCGGCGCGCGGATCAGCGTCCACGTCCACGGCGATTTCGTTGACGCGCGGCAGCGGGTGAAGCACGGCCATGGACGGCTTGGCGAGCTGCAGCTTCTCTTCGTCGAGAATGTAGGTGTCACGCAGACGCAGGTAGTCGTCTTCGTTGAAGAAGCGTTCCTTTTGCACGCGGGTCATGTACAGCACGTCGAGGTCGCCGATCACGGAGGCCAGATCGCGCACTTCCACATAGGAGCAGCTTGGCGTGGCGTTGATGCGGTCGATCACATACTGCGGAGTCTTGAGCTCGTCCGGGCTGATGAGCACGAAGCGCACGTTACCGAAGCGGCACAGGGTCTCAATCAGGGAGTGCACGGTACGGCCGAAGGTCAGGTCGCCGCACAGACCCACGGTCAGGTCGGTGATGCGGCCAAAGCGCGACTGTAGCGTGGCCAGGTCGGCCAGCGTCTGGGTGGGGTGCATATGACCGCCGTCGCCGGCGTTGATCACCGGCACGGAGGCGGCGCGGGAGGCCACCAAAGCGGCGCCTTCCTTCGGATGGCGGATGGCCACCACGTCCACATAGTTGGACACGGTCTTCAAGGTATCGGCAATGGACTCACCCTTGGTCACAGAGGCCAGCTGCGCGCCGGCGAAGCCGATGACCTTGCCGCCGAGACGCAGCATTGCGGTCTCGAAGCTCAAACGGGTGCGGGTGGAGGGCTCATAGAACAATGTGGCGAGCACGCGTCCGTCACAAGCGTGAGCCACTTCCTTACGATGGCCGTCAATATATGCGGCCTTATGCAGAATATCGAGGATCTGGTTTGTTGACAGGCCGTCCAGCGTCACAACGCTTTTGCCGACCATGGGTGTTTCTTCAGACAAGGCTCACCTTTTCGCTCGTGGTTTCAGGTGGCCACTCTTGTGTGACCTAATTTAACTTACGCCATTTTTCGGACAGCCGCGTTCACGGAGTGTTCACCCTTGGGAACAATGAATTACTGAATTTGCGTGGTGAAGCATGCAGAAAAAACTATTCATTAGGTCGATTTGCCGTTCATTAGGTCAGTGTTTCACTTCATACGGTGTTGGAATGGCGCCATTCCAACACCGCTCTACAGAAGTAACCGACCTAATGAACGGCAAATCGACCTAATGAATGTGAAGCTTGTGGCGTTCACCGCTGTGCAAGGCGTCGATTATGCTCCAATCGCGGTGCCAGCACATGCATACGCGTACCGCCGCTCTGGGCATCTTCGTCAACCTGACCGTAGAACAGCCTCTGGCAGACGTCACGGCACTTGCGCATCACGGCCAAAAGGTCGTTCTCGAAATGCTGGCCTCGGTGGGCGCCGTAGCCGAGGTAGACAGCGATACCGCCCAGCGAATAGATGTCATCAGGCAGAATATCGGCCTGGTTGGCGCGCCCGCTCCACAGATAGTTGCCGTTGCGGGCCGCAGTACACAACGTCCATGCCTTGCGCAGCTGAATCGCGTCGATAGCGCTGATGAGCTTCTTGGCTTCCAGCACGTCCAATGCCTCCAACGTGCCGTTGACGCGCAGATCCTTGATATCGCCGGCGTGCTGGAGCTGCATGAGCTGCACGGTCCATTCCACGTCAGACAAGCCGCCCTTGCCGAGCTTCAGATGACGTTCTCGACGCACGCCGCGCGGCAGACGCTCGGCCTCCATACGGGCCTTGAGCTTGCGGATGTTCTGCAATTCGGCCTCGGTCAGCTCCGTGGTCGGGTAGCGCAGCGGGTCGGCGATGTTGATCAGGAAGTCTCGCGCCAGTTCGGCGTCGCCGGCTGCGTACCGGGCGCGCAGCAGTGCCTGGCGCTCCCAGGTCGAGGCCCAGGATTCGTAGTATTCCTCGCAGGAGGCGTAGGAGCGCACGAGCGGACCGTTCTTGCCTTCCGGGCGCAGGTCCAGGTCGAGTTCGATCTTGGGCTCCAGCGTCGTCGGGCCTTGCAGAATGTTGCGCAGGTCTTCCACGACCTTTTTGGCGAAAGCGTTGGCTTGGCCGTCGTCGGCGTCGTCTGCCGGACGGTAGATGAGGATGGCATCCGCATCGGAGCTGAAGTTCACTTCGCGCCCGCCGTAACGACCCATGGCGATGACGGTGATGCCGGCCGGCGCGGTTTCGACGCCGAACGCGGCGATCTGGTGGCGCACGGCCCAGGTCAGGGAGGCGTCGATGATCGCGTCGTACACGTCGGTCATGGCTTTGAGGCTGTCGGAATCGCTGATTACTCCGCTCATCCAGGACAGGCCGATGCGTTCGATTTCGTGGCGGCGCATGGCGCGCATGGAGGTGGCGAACTCGTTGATGTTCGAGCCGAAGCGTTCCAGCGCCGAACCGGTCTGCACGTCTAAGGCCCCGCGCGTGCGGGCCTGCAGATTGCCGTCATCACCGAGCCAACTGATCGATTCGACCGACTTGTTGAGCGCGTCGCCCAGGAATCGCGAGTTGGACAGGATGTGGCACAGGCGCTGGGCGGCGGAGGTGGAGTCGCGCAGGAAGCCGAGGTAGCCGGATTCGGTGCCGAAGTTCTCCTCCAGTTTGCGCCAGTTGAGCAGGCCCATGTCCGGGTTCTGGCCCTCGCCCAACCACTGCAAGACGGCGGGCAGGATGATGCGGTTGATTTTGGCCGCGCGCCCCACGCCGGCGGTGAGCGCCTGCACGTGGCGGATGGCGGCGTCCGGGTCGCCGAAGCCGATGGATTCGAATCGCTCCTGTGCTGCCTCGACGCTCAGGACGATCTGGTCGTTCTCCATCTGGGCGTTGACCGGCAGCATCGGGCGATAGTAGATGTCGAGGTGCAAGTGGCGCACTTCGCGGCGGGTGTCGTCATACTTGTCGACGAGTTCTTCCGGGTGCAGGCCGAATGCGCGGGCGAGTCGGCGCAGCTCCTGGTTCTGGTTGAGCTCATCCACGTCGATGTCGCGCTTCTTTTCGAGGCCTCCGACCGAGGCCCGGCCGAGGTCCGGGAACAGGTGCGTGCGCTTCAGGGACCAGATCTGCTGGCGATGTTCCATCACGCGCTCGAAGCGGTAGTCCTGGGACATGCGCACGGCCTGTTTGCGCGAGACATAGCCGCCTTCGGACAGGCGCTGCAGCGAGTCGAGCGTGTTGCTGCTGCGCAGCGATTCGTCGGTGCGGCCGTGTACGAGCTGGAGCATCTGCACGGTGAATTCCACATCGCGCAGGCCGCCGCGGCCGAGCTTAATCTCGCGGTCCTTCAGGGGTGCGGGAATCAGATCCTCCACGCGCTTGCGCATTTTCTGGCAGTCGTAGACGAAGTTCTTGCGCTTGGACGCGCTCCACACGAACGGCCGGGTCATGTCCATGTAGGCCTGGCCGAGGTCGGGGTCGCCAGCCACCGGACGGGCCTTGAGCAGCGCTTGGAACTCCCAGTTCTCGGCCCACTGCTCGTAATAGTTCTTGTGCGAGGAGAGCACGCGCACCAGCGCGCCGTCCTTGCCTTCCGGGCGCAGGCCGCCGTCGATCTGCCACAGCGGCTGCTCGGCCACGCCCATGATGGCGGACTGGCAGACGCGCTGCAGCATGGTGCCCATCTTGGTGCCCACGCGAATCAGCGTCTGATGGTCCACGTCCTTGTCGACCGGTTCGACCACGTAGATGAGGTCCACGTCGGAAACGTAGTTCAGTTCCTGTGCGCCGAGTTTGCCCATGCCGATGATGGTGAAGCGCACATGCTCGCTGCCCTTGGTTTCGTGACGGGCGATGGCCAGCGCGCCTTCGAGCGCCGCGTCCGCGAGGTCGGACAGTTCGCGGCTGATGGTCGGTTGGATGGAGGCCGGGTCGTCCGCCACGGCATCCTGGGCGATGATGGCGGCCAGTTGGTTCCGGTAGCTGGAACGCAAGGCCGTGGCCGCTTCGGCCAGATCCTTGGAGGCGACGGGCATGGCCGGTTCGTCCGGGTCCGCGCCGACCGCCTTGAGCAGACGTGCACGGCGTTGCGCGTGATTGAACAGATGGCTGTTGCAGTTGTCGACTGCTGCGGCCTCCACAAGCTGCGGCTTGAAGCGCATGAACTTGCCCATCGCGTCGGAAACGCCGAGCACCGTGACCAGACGCTTCAGGGCGTCGTTGTCGGGGATGACGTGTTTCAGATCGCGCTGGCTGGATTGCATCGCGTTGGCGATATCCACGAAATTGCTCAATGCCACATCGGGGTCGCAGGCGTGGGCCAGCACGCTCAGCAGTTCGGCGCATCGCTCATCGGGAATGTCGTCCGCCTTGAGCTGGTCGAACAAGGCGCGGGCCTTGTCGAGGTCTTGCAGACCTGCCCTGATGAGGTCCATGGAGCTGGGTTTGAACATCGACAATTCCATAAGATTCCACTATATACGCTCATGCCCTTCCGAATGGGGCATGAGCCGGGAAGGAGTCATCGAGCGACGCTGATGAGCTCCGAGGAATCCATATCGTAATCGGCCATGGCGTAGGAACGGATGGCGGGGTCATCATAGGTGTTCATGTAATAGGTGTTGGTCTTGGACGAATATCCGCTGGTGAACAGCGTGCGTTCGAACTGGCCGTCGCCCATCTTCGCCATGCCGTCCACCATCTGCACGGAGCCGAGAGTGTGGAACAGACGCGACACATTGGCGGCTTCATCGTTCTGCTGCGGGTAATGCGCGTTGGTGTAGGCCACACGAACGAAGCGCGACGGGGAGCTCACGTCGCCCGGGATGCCATGCATGCCCACACCCGCACCCCAGGCGGTCAAGGAGGCCTTGCCCCATGAAGTCGGTTCAGCCATCTCGTTGCTGACGCACATGTAGTTGCGCAGATTTTCCATATGGAAGTCGAACGCCGGCTGATTGGTCAGCACATCGACGTCATCATGATGCACGTGCATGCCATCGGCCATCTGCTCGACGACGATGCTGCGCTTGCCGTCGCCGATGAACCAGTGCAGCAGAGACTCCTGCTGTCCCGGCACGATCTGGGAGACGAGCGTCACGTTCCTGAGCGCCTCCTCGACCTCGTCGACGGAGGCGAAATTACGTGCCACCCACAGCGGAAATTCGAACGTGGCGACGTTTTCCGTGCCTTCGACCGGTTCGTGGACGAACGAGGCGTAGCCGGGGAAATTCAAGCCGGCGATGGCCAGACCATGTTCATTGGCGCAGTCGAAATACATCGGCCTATCGGCCATGACCACGCCCACGCCGATCACCGCGTTCGGCTTCGCCTTGCCGCCCGCACCGAACACCGTGTCATAGTGGTAGCCGCGCGGAGTGACCAGGATGGTCTCCCCATATGAGAAACTCCAGTCGAGATTACGGCCGAAATAAGTGTTGCCCTCATCATCGGAGAAACGGACACCAGTGCACATAACGGGCTTCCTTCCATCGCTTTGGTTGGCTTGCACGTTCATGATACCCATCGGCCGCTGGGGGAACTCTGGGTTTCGCCAGCAGATTAACGTGCGGCGCGGCGCATTGAGATGCGCCGCGCCGCGATATGCGTCAACCTTGCGTACCGAGGAACAACGGTTCCGTATTGCGCCAGATACGGCGCGTGGTGGCGGGGTGGTTCATCGAATACAGGTGGACGCCGTCCACGCCGTGGGCCACGAGGTCGGCGATCTGCTCGGAAGCGTAGAGGATGCCGGCGGCACGCAGGGACTGGATGTCGTCCTCCCACTTGTTCAGCAGGGTGTTGAGCTTGTCCGGGATGCGCGAGGCGTTGCGCTCGGCCATGCGACGCACGGACTTGGCGCCACGCACCGGCATGATGCCCGCCTCGATCGGCACGGTGATGCCGGCGGCGCGCGCCTTGTCGAGGAAACGGTAGAAGTCCTCATTGTCGTAGAACAACTGGGAAATCAGATGGGTGGCTCCGGCATCGACCTTAATCTTGAGGTTCTCGATATCCTGGTCGATGGTGTCGGCCTGGTAATGGCCTTCTGGGTAGCAGGCGCCGAACACCTTGAGATCCGGCTTCACGGAGCGGATGTAGGAGACGAGGTCGCTGGCGTGGTTGAATTCGCCGACCGCCTGCTCACCGTCGATGTAATCGCCGCGCAGGGCGAGCACGGCGCTCACGCCGGCTTCTTCGAACATGTCAAGCGCTTCGTCGATCTTGGCCTTGTCGGAGTACAGGGCGGTGAGGTGGGCGACTGCGGGAATGCCGTATTCTTTGCTGATCGTATGAGCAATGCGTGCGGTGGCGGTGCGATCCGAATGGGTGCCGTGGCCGTAGGTCACGGAAATGAAGTCGGGGTTCAGGCCCTCCAGGCCGTCGAGGGTGTCATAGATGGTGTCCACGGGAGCGTTGCGCTTCGGGGGAAAGACCTCAAGGGTGAACATCGGGGAATGCATGCTGATTTCCTTACATAAACCCGAGCTCCCTCATACAGAGGGAGCTCGGTGATTTCCGCTACTTGTCGAGCTTGGCGCGCACGGCCTTGGCGGCGGCGACCAGGTTCTCCAGGCTCGGCCAGGTCTCGGCGTTACCACGGGTCTTCAGACCGCAGTCGGGGTTGATCCACACCTTCCTGACGTCCATCTTGTCAAGGATCTCGTAGATACGATCCTCGATCTCCTTCTCGGAAGGAATACGCGGGGAGTGGATGTCGTAGACGCCCGGGCCGGCCTCGGTCTCGAAGTGCGCGTCATGAATGGCGTCGAGCACCACCAGATCGCCACGGGAGGCTTCGAAGGAGATCACGTCAGCATCCATCGCGTCGATGTCGCGGATGATGTCGTTGAACTCGGAGTAGCACATGTGGGTGTGGATCTGGGTGGTCGGCTTGACGGCGGAGTGCACCAGACGGAAGGCCGGAACGGCCCAGTCGAGGTACTTGACGTGCCAGTCGGACTTGCGCAGCGGCAGCTTCTCACGCAGGGCGGCCTCATCGATCTGGATGACCTTGATGCCGGCGGCCTCGAGATCGAGCACTTCGTCGCGGATGGCGAGGGCGAGCTGCTTGGTCTGCTCCTCGTGGGTGATGTCCTCGCGCGGCCAGGACCAGTTGAGGATGGTCACCGGGCCGGTGAGCATGCCCTTCATCACGTGGTCGGTCTTGGACTGGGCGTACGCAGACCATTCCACGGTGATCGGGTTGGCGCGGGACACATCACCCCAGACGATCGGAGGCTTGACGCAACGGGTGCCGTAGGACTGAACCCAAGCGTTCTTGGTGAACAGGAAGCCGTTGAGGTTCTGGCCGAAATATTCGACCATGTCGTTACGCTCGAACTCGCCGTGGACCAGCACGTCGAGGCCGATCTCCTCCTGCTTCTTGATGACGGCGTCGATCTGGGCCTTGATGAACTCGTCGTAGGCTTCCTTGGTGACCTCGCCCTTGCGCAGCTTGGCGCGCTCGGCGCGAATCTCCTTGGTCTGGGGGAAGGAGCCGATGGTGGTGGTCGGCAGCAGCGGCAGGCCGAGGGCCTCGCGCTGCAGGGCCTGACGCTCCTCGCGGGCAGGCTGACGCACGTAGTCGGCGTCGGACAGCTTGCCGATGCGCTCGGCGACGGCCGGGTCGGCGGCCACGCGGGTGCCGTCGAACAGGGCCTGGTTGGCGGCGAGGGCGGCGGAGACTTTCTTCTCGTCCTCGGTGGCGTCGGCCAGAGCGGCGACTTCCTTGAGCTCGTCGAGCTTCTGGACGGCGAACGCGAAGTGCTTGAGGTCTTCGGCCGGGATGCCGGTCTCGCCTTCAGTGCTGAACGGCACGTGCAGCAGGGAGGATGCGGTGGAGACGGCCACGTTGGCGGTGACCTGCTTCAGGGCGTCGACCAGGCCGAGGGAGGTGGCGTAGTTGTTGCGCCAGATGTTGCGGCCGTTGATCACGCCGGCGAAGATGGTGGTGTTGGAGGCCACGCCATACTTGGCGACGGCTTCGAGGTTCTCTTCACGGCCTTCGTTGAGGTCCAGGCCGATGCCGTCGAAGCCGAGCAGGTTGACGGTCTCGTACACGTCGGCGATGTGGCCGAAGTAGGTGTTGAGCAGCACCTTGACGTTGCCCTTGGCGGACAGGATCTTGGTGTACAGGGTCTTGAAGAGCTCCACATCGCCCGGCTCCTTGTCGAGCACGAGGTACGGCTCATCAAGCTGGACCCATGCGGCACCGAGTTCGTTGAACTTGTCGAGCACTTCGACGTAGACGGCGGCCACGGCGTTGACCAGGCCCTTGTCGAGCTCGAGTTCGGTGGCTTCCGGGGTGCGGGCGAGCTTCAGGAACGTGTACGGGCCGATGAACACGGGCTTGGTGTCGATGCCCAGCGCCTTGGCCTCGTTGAACTCGTCGAACGGCTTGGTGGAGTTGAGCTTGATCTCCGCGGCCGACTCGACTTCGGGCACCAGATAGTGGTAGTTGGTGGTGAACCACTTCTTCATCGGCAGGGCGGTCACGTCGCCCTTGTCGCCCTGGTAGCCGCGGGCCATGGCGAAGAGCGTGTCCTCCTGGTTATCGAAGGCGAGACGCTCGTAACGCTTCGGAATCACGTTGAGGAGGATGGCGGTGTCCAGCATCTGATCGTAGTAGCTGAAGTCGTTGCTGGGAATGAGGTCGATGCCGGCGGCCTGCTGCAGCTTCCAGTGCTTGGCGCGCAGTTCGGCGGCGGTGGCCTTGACGGCGGCCAGGTCGTTGGCGCCCTTCCAGTAGCCTTCGATGATCTTCTTCAGTTCGCGGTTCTGCCCGATGCGGGGAAAGCCGGAGACGGAAGTCAGAGTGGACATGAATCCTCCAATGTAAGCGTTCGTAACCCGACTTAGGGTAGCAAAACACCCGGATTCACAGCTTATAAATGATCGTAGAGTGTCGTTATAGATGGAACTTATAGCATCATGTACTGGCCTCGCGTCATCGCGTAAAACCGAGACTACACCTCATGCCGGAAAACACGAACGGTCCGCCAGATTGCTGGCGGACTTGCCTCATCATCACCGGTGGCACCGGACCATGGAAACCAGCCGACGCGATGGAATCAGTCGAAGTCCTTCGCATTGATGACGGCGAGCAGTTCGCCACTGTGCACCTGCCATTCATCGAACGGCTTATCTGAGCCCATAATCACGATGGAGGCCGGCGAAAGACCCAGATTCAGCAGATCAAGACGTTCCGAATCGGAGTCGGCAGAGGCGAGCCATTGCGCGCTGATGGACACGGTAGGCTCATGGCCGACGATCATGAACACATGGGTCTTGTCCTTGACGTGGGCGAGTTCGTCGAACACGGCCTGCACTCCCCCGTCATACAGGCTGATGCGATAATCGACGATCGGCTTGTCACCGAACGTCTTGAGCATGCGATCCAGCGTCTGTCGGGTGCGGGTGGCGGACGAGCAGGAAATCCGGTCGGGCACCAATCCCAGCGCTTCGACACCCTTGCCCACGGCTTTGGCCTGTTTGAGGCCTTTCTCGGTGAGCTCACGCTCGACATCGCCCTTGTCTCCGAACGGCTCAGCCTTGGCATGCCTCATGATGATGAGGACATGGTCATATTCCTTGGCTGCCTTGGCGACCTTGTTCAGCTTGATGCCCATCCGTGGCTCCCTTCACGAACCGCTGCTCGGCCCTGTATTGCTTCCAGTATAGGGCCGTCGAAACGGCCGGCGACCCATCATTCGGCGCTTATTCGTCGGTGTCGGCGAGCCGGCCGACCTGACGGTCGAGATCGCGCAGCACCTTACGTAGTTTGTGATCGGAGATATCACGCAGTTCCAGCTCTTCGATCTGGGCTTCGCGCTGCTCTTCGGTGAGGGAGTCGATGTCGGTGGACGTGTCCTTGGTCACGCGGTCGCGTTTGCGCAGTGCCTCGAAGCCGGGGGCCATGGCGCGCGAAACGACAAGGAAACCGGTGTGTCCGATCATCTGATGGTCGGGGCGTACGGCGAGGCCTTGGGCCTTCCATGTGCGTTCGAGGGTTTCCTGGATCTGCGGTTCGGTCCAGCAGCCGGCCGTGCGCAGGGCTTCGGCCAGTCGGCTCATCTGCGTGGTGGTGGTTACGTAGCTGACCAACACGCCGCCGGGAGTGATCACGCGATAGGCCTGTTCGAGCCTGTTCCACGGATCGAGCATGTCGAGCATGATACGGTCGAACCAATGTTCGGGCAGTTCGGCGGCCACGGAATCGAAGTCGCCGGTTTTGAGGTCCCACCATTGCGGCTGCTCGCCGTAGTACAGCGTGGCATTGGCCTGGGCCACCTTGGCGAATTCGGGGCGCAGCTCGATGGTGGTCAGGTGGCCATCCTGTCCTACGGCGTCCAGCAGGTTGACGCTCATCGCTCCCGAGCCGGCGCCGGATTCCAGCACGCGCATGCCGGAGCGAATGTCGCCAAGCTGGATGACCTGGGCGATGTCTTTCGGATACATGATCTGCGCGCCACGCGGCATGGAGAGCACGTAGTCGGCCAGACGTGGGCGCATCACCGCATACTCCCAGCCGCCGATGGCGCGCGAGGACTTCCACGGCTTGTTCCTGTCCTTTTCGGGGTAGACCTGATTGACCTGCGCCTCTCGTTTGGCGTGTACGGTGAGGATGACCGTGCCTTCGATCCTGCCGATCACATCATCGTGCAGAATCAAGCCATGCTCGGTTTGTGTGGAGCCGCCGGCAACCAGCTGATCGGTGATCTTCTTGCCCTTGCGGTCGGTGAACTGCACCTTCTCGCCTGCGGTCAGCGCCCCGCGCCTCGGCCCCATGATTGCTCCTTGAGTGTTCTTGGTCGGTCAAACGATACAAGTCTAATGCATGTAAGAATGCATGTAAGCTCGCTGAGTGAGGTGATGACGATGCGACTGCAGATGACGAGCCGAATCAATGCCGGCGACGACCCGATTTTCTTGATGTTTCACGGGTATGGCAACGATGAGAGCGAAATGGTGCGGATTCTCGACGCTGTATATGCGCCGGCACGGTTCCATACGGATTTATCAGTTTCGTCCGCTCCCGTTGGTCCCTCTGATTTCGCTGATTCCGACTACTCAGTCAATCATGCTGAATCCGCACATGGTGAGACCGGGCCGAGTTACATCTCATTCCGCGCCACCTACCCAAGGCCTTACATGGGCGGCAATTACTGGTATCCGGACGGCTGCGGCGTGGAGGAACGGCAACGGGAATGCGCGGCGGTCGGCGAAGCGGTGACCTCGTTGCTGGACGCCTCGGCGTTTGCAAACCGTAAGAAGATTCTTATCGGGTTCTCCCAAGGCGGCTACCTGTCGTACCGTCTGGTCAAGGCGTATCCGACCGTGTTCGATTCGGCGATTCTGCTCAGCCCTTCGTTCATGGGCGAGGAGCAGGCGGCGCTTGACTCCCTTACCCGATTCTTTCTGGCCTATGGCGCGTATGACCGCACAATCCCCGCGCCCGACCAGCAGACGGCCCATCAGGTCCTTGAACGGGCCGGACTTCTGACCTATCGCGAGTATCCCGACATGGCTCACGCCATTTGCGACGAGGAAATTGCTGATATTCGTGATTTTCTGCGCGCAATATGATGTCGGCATAGCCCGATATTGGACATCTCCGTTCAAAGGGGTACATTTGGCCTCTTGCGGAATGCCATCTCCGTTCAAAGGGGTACCGAGCCAAGTGGAAGCAGCTCAGAGACGGCGGAATGGCGTTGGTGTCTGACCGATTATACTCATGGTTTCGCGAACAAAGTACCTCTTCGAAGGCAGTTACCATTCTGCAAAGCGCCGAATGTACCTCTCTGAACCGAGTTACCGGCGTTTTAATCTGCAACACACGTTTCGAGGGGCTGATCTGAACCGTTCCGGAGGTCTACTTCCGTTTCAAGGGGCTGGTCATCCTCCGGACGAAGCATAATAACAGCCTCATGCCCACGTCATTCCGCCGTTTTTGCCCTCCATCTACTTGGGCATCAGCCCCTTGAAACGGAGATAGACCTCCGGAAAGCACGCAATCAGCCCCTTGAAGCTGGAGTAGCCCATTGGCTGCACCCATCCCGAGCCCATTCATCTCGAAACAGCCCCGCAACAGGGTCAATTCCCCTGCCGACTGATGCCGTCCTTATGTCCGGTGGCTTTGAATGGTGTGGCGCGAGATACGGTATTCGCCGCTGCCTGTCGGGACTTGCCCTTAGCCGCAACGATTTTGGATTCGAGGAATTTCCCTGTTTCCGTCTTATCGCTGGAGCCGTGTTGACTGCCCTCTCCGACATTGATGCCTTTGGCACGCAGGGCACGCGCCCACCGCTCATCCATCGTGTTCCTCACACATCCCATTCCGGCTTCCATGTGTACTGCATGTCGTAGGCACTCGACCAGAACATGTATTCGTTCTGCACGCCGGTCACGAAGACGTCCACGAGTTCGTCCTTGCGTTCTGCGCTCAGGTGTTCGGTCAGCTGCTCGATATGTTCGATCAGCCATGCGGAGCTGCTCCAGAACTCCTCGGTTTTGTACATGTCCACCCAGCTCTTGTACGGGTTGGAATCAAGCGTGTCCGTGAATTCGGCGGCGAGACGCTGCCCGTAGTCGGCGTACACCCATGCGCAGGGCAGCACGGCCACGAGAACATCGACTAAAGGATTGCCATATGCGATCGAAAGGATGTTCGACGTGTAGGCGCGGGCGAACGCGGACTGACGAACCGAGTTCATTTCCTGCTCGCTGATGCCGTAACTTGCCATGTATTTGCGTTGCATCGCGGACTCCACATTGAAGATACCGTTCTGCACGTCGGCCATGAACCGCATGACTTCGGGATCCTGGGTTTTGGTGAGGGCCAGAGCGTGGACCTTGGCGTAGTCGTTTAGGTAACGGTAGTCCTGCAGCAGATAGAATGCGAAGCGCTCGCGATCGAGCGTCCCGTTGCCCAGCTCGCGCAGGAACGGCTGCCGGTATCCCTCCTCCCAGACCAAGTTGGCGGCCTCGCGCAGTCGTTGCGCGAACGGCGGCAGATGGTCCAAGGTGATCGGGCCGAACGCGGCGGCGTCAAAAGTCATCATTTGCTCCCTCCGATGGTGTTGGCCAACAGGCTCCAAGGGTCAGGCCTTATGCCTTTTCTCAACCCGCATGTCGGCGATTGATTCGGTCTCGGCGCGAATGGCACCGTACCGGCTCGGCTGGTATCGGCTTGGTTCACGGGTTCCTCTGCAATGCGCCTTATTATGGCAACACGAACAGACACGGGCTGATGGCCATCCTTGCGACTCCTCACATGGCGCTTATGGACTTAGGATGGAGTCATTCGTAATGTCCTTGCACCGGTTGCGGCAAGGACAGCACCGCAGGAGGACCGTCAATGAAGTATTTCACCACCGATACGCATTTCGGGCATCCGCTGGTCACCGTGCTACGAGGTTTTACGACATTCGATCCAACGCGCTCAAGCTATGAGGAAATACTGCGCGCGCATGGGCGCAAAGCCGCTGAGGATTGGGCCAAGGAGACGACGCTGGACTCGGGGCCGACGTTCCGCACGACAGCCGATACGGATGCTCACGACAAAGCGATCGTGGACAATATCAATGCGATGGTCGGGCCGGACGATGAGTTGTGGATTCTGGGCGACATCGGTTTTCGCACGTCACTGACGCATTTGAAGAACTGTCTACGCGCGCTCAATTGCAAGCATTTGCATGGTGTGATCGGCAATCACGATGATTGGTGGCTTGAAGATCGGCCCGCACTCAACCTGTTCGAGAGCCTTGAGCCGAACGATACGGTCGAAATCGAAGGACTTGGCATAGTGAATCTGTCCCACTTCCCATATCGGGAGGATTTGTCGTACAGCTGGCCCGACGATGTGGCAAAGTTCAGCGGTAAGGCCCTGCCGTTTGACGGACGAAAGCTGCTGTATGGTCACACGCATCAGCTTTCGCCCGATGGGGCCCGTCCGGAGGCTCTGAACGTCGGATTGGATGCATGGGACTTGATGCCGGTGAGCGAGGCGCAGGTTATCGATTGGTTCCGCGAACATGACGATGGCGGCGCATCGGCTAGCCCGACAGGTCAAGCACCGTCGCTTGATATGCCGTCGTTCTAAAGAATAAAGGGATAGCAGTCATGCCACTGCGAATTGTGCATCAGGACATCACCACCATGCAGGTGGATGCGATTGTTAACGCCGCGAACACGCGGCTGTTGATGGGCGGCGGCGTGTGCGGCGCGATTTTCCGTGCGGCGGGAGCTCGGGATATGCAGGAGGCCTGTGACCGACTTTCCCCTATTCTCACCGGTTGCGCGGTAGCGACACCAGGCTTCGCATTGTCCGCCCGGTACGTGATTCACACCGCCGGCCCGATTTGGCAGGGCGGTGATGCCGGTGAGGAACAATTGCTGCGCGCCTGTTATCGCAATTCGATGGAGCTTGCTGTGTCGCTCGGCTGCGGAAGCATCGCATTCCCGCTGATTTCCGCCGGGATTTACGGCTATCCGCGGGATGCAGCGCTCGCGGTAGCTAGGGATGAGATACACGCGTTTCTCGCCACCAACAATCGCAATCATTCAGGCGGACAGTCCGAGCAGGGCGTAGGAGACTCCGATTGTTCCGTATTTCTGGCGTTGTATCGGTAGTCGAGCGATCATCAGCGATCGGCCTCGTATCATCTGTATGATGTCCTGTATTGCAACAGAACCAGGGGGATTCCATGCAGACCATCGACTCATCCAAAGCCGCCGAAAACGTCACTGGTTCGGACGGTGCCATCCATATTCCATCTAATCCCACGCTTGCCGGGCTGGCCTCGCTGACCCGCAACGTGGCGTACAAGACCGGGGCCGATGATCTGGTAATGGATATCATCGCCCCGCAATCCACCGGCGATGACGATAACCGCCGCTACCCCACCGTGGTATTCGTGCAAGGCAGCGCCTGGACCACGCCGCATCGCGACTACGAGATCCCGCAGCTCTCGGCTTTGGCCCGCGAAGGCTTTGTGGTGGCCACGGTGAATCATCGCGATGCCTCGAGCGATCCCCACGACGTGTTCCCCGCATATCTCGAGGACGTCAAAGCAGCCATCCGCTATCTCAGGGCAAACGCGCGTCAATGGCACGTGGACCCCGACCGCCTCGGCATCTGGGGCACGTCGTCCGGCGGCAACACGTCACTGTTGGTGGGGCTGACCGCCGACGATCCGCGGTATGCGGACGGCACCAATGCCGATGAGAGCGATGCGGTGAAGTACGTGGTCAGTTGCTTCCCGCCCACCGACATGCTTGAAGCTGTCGACGCATTCGACGATGAGACCAATCCATTCCGGCTGTACTATTTCGGCCCGTTCGCGGCCGTGGTGGGTGCGACCCATGAGACCGGCATCAATGCCGAGGTCCGTCAGCGTGCGGCTGACATGAGTCCCTACCTGCAGGTGCGGGACGGCCGGCAGTATCCGCCGATGCTCCTGTTGCACGGCACCGCCGACACCGTGGTCCCCTACCATCAGTCCGTCAAGATGCGCGACCGACTGGTCGAGCACGACGTGGACGCACAACTGGTCCTGGTCGACGGCGCCGAACATGAGTACGATTTCTGGAGCCAGCAGGTCTTCGACGTGATTTTCGATTTCATTCGTGAGAGGAGCTGAACGGTAAGGACACACACGGGCGAGTCCTTGATAAGTCGCCGAGTTCTCTTTTAGCCAATTTTGTTAGAGCCCCTATCTGCGCGAACATGCCATGACAGTTCTAGACTGTGTCCTAGGACTGTCAATCGGCAATGTGTATGAAGCGTGATGTGATGGGTCAGACGGCGATTGATGGAGTTGAGGGACTTAATAGTGCCGGTGAACTCGGCGAAATCGGCGGATTCACCGGTTCGCGGCAGCTGATGTGGGGCCATGTGCTGCTTCTGGTGTGTGCAGTGCTGTATCTGATTTGGTGGTGTATTTTCTTCCGCCCGAATGCGCAGGTCAAAGGTGGCGCGCTGCGCGTATTCGGTATTGCGTGCATTCTTGTGGCCGCGGTGGCGGGCATCGCCGGAGTAGTGTTAGAATGTTTTGGCATAAGTAAGTTACTTTAGCACGCGGCCGATCTCCTCTTTGAGTGCATACCGTCTCGGGTACTTTGCCATGATCTCCTTGGCGAGAGCCTTGGCTTGGTCGAGTCCGAAAACGTTGCGATATTGCTCGATCCACATGGCAACGAATCGTTATTCGTTGCGATTTCCCTGTTACGGATCGCGATCCAGCGGCAGCTGCTTTCTGATCAGTCGTTCTGCTTCCGCGCTGTGATTGAGGCTGATGGGCTTGAGCAAGTCACGCAGAAGTTCCGGCCGCTGCCCGGCTAAGGTCAAGGCCTCATCGGATAGGCGCTCTTCAGTCATGAGTCGTGCAAGGACTTTCCCACCGAAATCATGCTCATGATAGTTGCGCAGGATGTTCTGAACGCTTTGAGGCCAGCCCGATTTGTCGACCATCGATTTGAGGATGGGAATGCAACGTTCGTCCGCCACTGAATCACTGTGAGCGACGTAGTACTCATATAATTGTTTGATGCCGTTCTCATCGTTCAGTCGTTCATAGCAGGCCTCCAGCATGGTAAGCTCGCCATGCGGCAGTTGAACGGTGAGCTCCCAATACCCCGCATGCTTTTGCGCGGCATCCCAATCGTAATCGGTCAGGTTCGTTCGATGGCCGTCAATGGAATCCCCCTTCTTGTCATGAAGGAGTTGTTGGGCAACATTCAATGTGGACTGCGCATAGGTGCGGCACATGAACGAGGTCGTGCCGATCTCGCGGGGCTGATGCTCCATCTGTTCTATGTCCGCCGTACCTCGTGCGTGAATATCCGCGAATGGGATGACGCATTCCAGCGGCGTGTGCGGCCAAAACAGCATCTCGATCATAGGGGTATCACGTATGAATCCCAACGCTGCAATCAGCATCTGCTGCGCTTGCTCGCCTGTAACGATTGGTGCCGCGGCATACGTATAAGCGAGGATCCGCTCATTGAGGTGTTCGATATATGTCTGTAGCGCACCCTCTTCATCATCGACTTGTCTCGCGAACCACACTGTTTTTCGCAAAGCCGCGCACATGCATCTCATGGTCAGCGGATAGTCGTTCGATTGTTCTGCTTCCTCGAATACGGCCATCACGCCGTTTATGGCGGCATCTCCCCATTCGAATTTCCAGCCGTAGTCCTTGCCGAGATGTCGCCGCATGGGAGATTCCATGACGCGATCCACGGTGCTTTCGGGCATCAATGGTTCCATGCCGCTCGCGATTGCCGGATTCGCAGTCACGATGGCATTGATTTCGTCCTGATTCCAAACCAGATAGAAATGCTGAGCGGGCGTCCACCGTTCTGATTTGCGCAGTCCCACTCGTTCTCGAATATGTTGCAGCACTCGATTGAACACTTCAGGTTTCGATGCGAGAGGATTTGCTGCTACGGGGTATGTCTGGCCGAGAGTCGTCCTGATTTGCAATCATCGCATCGTATGTCACGTTCTGCTGATGATTACCGCCGTGTTTGTAATCACGCAACGTCAAGAGCACCGCACCAATATGCTTGCAGTATCCGTCATAGTCGTAGGGGCAGGTGCAGGATGCGAACACGATATCGTTGCCACGAAGTCGAATATCGACATCGTAGAGTTCAGAACCGTGCACTTCGGCGTGGAATAGTCCGGCCGACACTTCCTCTAACCCACCGATCCTATGCTCGTCCACGTAATCATATGCTCACTCCAGGCTGCGGGAGGTCATCTCCTCTTCGAACTCGTCGAAATGGGCAGTCATGACGGGCCTCCTAATGATTGGTCATACATTACGGTGTGGGACGTAGTAGCCTAATGCAGTTCGGCTATCATCTGTTCAGCATCACCCATGCAACATCATGTCACGGTGCTTGTGCCAACGGAACAGACGCTCACGATGGCGGTTCAGCGTGAAACGATCCCACATCTGGTCCTCGGCCCACTCAACCATGCCATCATGTTCTTCATCTTCGGGATTGCCCAAGGTATCAAGGAACCGCTCGAACCCATACACCCCGCCGACATCCTCCGGAGGCGCATCCCCCGCCCCATCCCAAAGCTGAGGATCCGCAACGTGCACGCTGCGGTAGGTACGCAGCAGCTTAATATCATGGATCCAATCGTCACCATAATCGTAGTAATAGCGAGCGGTACGCGCCTTGGGAAACACGTCGCCCAGCTCGGTTTCCGAAGCAATGCGAACTTCCGGCAACGGCTCCACCGGCATATATTGTTCGTATTTCGCCTCATGGTATGAGGGCTCTTCTCCCCACAATTCTTCCACTTGCACCTGCTTCCCATCCGGAAATATGGCGCAGAAGCAGAACAGATGCTCGCCGTACCACATAAAGCATTCCTGCAATACCGCATGCAAATCGAAGAACGTCAATGATGCCGGCACCAGAATCTCCCGCCAGCATTCACGCCCGTCAAGGCGCAAAGTGACTCGGAAACGAAATGCCGTGTTGCCATTGCTTGCCATGAAGACTTCCTTATCAACGATGAAGTTATTATCACCGTAACAGAGTCTGGGGCAAACCACTGCGTTACGAATCTGATTCGCGCCCTCAGAAAAGGCCGAATCATCTGTTCAATCTCCGTGTCCTGTGGAAAAGACTCTAACAATAACCGGTACTGTTCATCATCAGCAAGTCCAATATGCCATGTGACCAGGTGCGGGACACTCATGTGATCAGTCGCTATGGTGGTGAGACGTGACTTCGGTTCGTACCGTCGAGCAGACGCGAATGGGGATAGCCGCGCCGCTCGTGTCCAATATCGGCTGGGTCGTGCTGCCGCTGTACTGGCGCGCACTGTCCAGTATGAATGCCATCAGCGTGCTCGCGTATCGTTTGGTCGCCACGTTGGCGGCCATGGTCGCGCTGTTAGTGGCGTTCTCCGTCCTGGCCACCGCGATTCCGCTGGCCATGTTCTCCTACGGCGTGCAGCACAGCCATTACCTGACCGTGAGTTTCATCCAATATCTCAACCCGCTGATCCAGTTCTGTGTGGCTGTGCTCCTGCTGCACGAACCGATGCGTCAAAGCCATTGCTTTCCAGACTTCACAAAGAACTGAGTAATATGCTAAATGATATCTTGTATGAAAGTGTGATGCGATGGGTCAGACGGCGATTGATGGAGTCGAGGGACTTCAGGAGACTGGCGAACTTGACGGATTGCACGATTTACGACAGCTGCTGTGGGGCCACTCACTGCTTCTGGTGTGCGCGGTGTTGTATCTGATTTGGTGGTGTATTTTCTGCGGTTGTTGTGGCGATGCTTGTATAGACCGAAAATACGGACAGTCGTCATTGAGGACTTCCCCTCATACAGAAAAATGCCGGGGACTACCCCGGCTCTCGGAAGTCTCGCATTGCTGCTGACTAAGCAGTTAGTCTACCATGCTTCTGCTGTCCCTTGGAGGGATCCTATGCCACTGCTACTTCCTCTGATACACAACCGAAAACTCTTTCACACGCCGCAACTTCTGCTGCCTCGTCAGAGGGTTGAGCCAGTCGTTGTCGCTGTAGCGCTGGTAGATATCCAGGCCGCGGCCCAGCGTGACTCGCCAGCCGGTATCAGTGACGATGGAACGGTCATGCCCTGTGCCGCTGAATTCGTAGGTTAGGGTGATGCCCAACGTACCAAAGGTCGCCTGCACCTGGTTGAGATTGTCGATTTGCCGGTCGGCGTATTCCTCGTCGCATCCGGTGATCAGATGCACATGCACTTCGTCGGAGCGATCAGTGTAGGTGAACACGGTCTCAAGGAATTCCGCAAGGTTACGTATCTGGTAAGGCAATCGAATATACGGATCCTTGAGCGTAATGTGCTTCGCGCCCGCGACGTAAGAACCGAACAGTTTGTTGTAGGTGGCACCCCGCTGACTCTCAGCAAATTCGACATGCCCTTCCTTGGCTGTCGCAACAGCACTCTCAATAGGAGACAAGGACGTCACACGCGCAGGAGCAGACAAAGACGCAGACTCATGCGCCGCAGCGGCAGGTACCGAAGGCACAGCCTCCGCCTCATTCGCACTATCGGCTTTACGAGTCACGCCGACTGGAGCAGCAGGTTTACCGTCAACCGAACCATTCGAATCACCAGCAGGCACAGTGTCAGTAACGCTATCAGCTTTCTCGGCGCCAAGGCCATCAACATCATTGACACGTGCAGCAGAGACACCCACACCGCTAGATTCCCCATCGCGCTCGTAAACCTCACCGTGCCCACCACGCCAGTACAGCTCCGGGTAATCATCCTCTTCCAGCACATGCACGGCGATCGGCTCCACCGAGCCAGCCCGCGTGTAGCTGAAATCCACCGCTGCCATGGTGGAGTCGATGCGGCACAACTGGCCCTTGACGCGCTTGCGCCCCTCGATGGCGCAACGCAGCAACGGTTCCATCTGCTCGGGCGTGGCCTGCCCGGATGGATAGATCAGCTTCATCAGGCCGGAGAAGGTCTTACGCACACCATCTTTATCTCGTGTGGACAGCGACGGCGACAGCTTGAAATACTTCTCGAACGCCGAACCGTAATCCACGTTGCGCAGGTTGTGCAGTATCTCCGCCAGGTAGTCCACCACGAAGCCATACCCGCTCGTGAACATCTCCGTACGAATCTGCTCGAATTCCCACCCGGGCAGGTAATAGTGGATGCGGTCAAGAAACGCCGGGTCATGGTATTGCACCGGCAGCTCCTCGAACAGGTCGGAGTTCTTGAGCATGTATGGCACGTTGTGCGAGGTATTGCCCACGAACACCATGGACGCCTCGGCCTGCATCACGTTGGTGCCGCGCGAGAAGCTCTTGTTGGCCATGTAGTTCTTCATGATGTCCACAAGAGCCTTGTCGGCTTTCTTGGCTTTGCCTGCGAACTCATCGAACGCCACCGTATCCCAGTAGCCCACCAAGCCGATCTGCTTGTTCGCGTTATTCACGAAGAGCTTCGCCGCCGTCACCTCGCCACCGGAAATGAGCATCCCATGCGGCGAGAATTCGGAATAGATATGTGACTTGCCGGTGCCCTTTGGTCCAAGCTCGATCAGATTGTAGTTGCGTTCTACGAACGGGATCATGCGCACCAAGTGCAGGAGTTTGGCGCGTTCGCCGAACAGATCCGGGTTGAATCCGACCGACTGCATCAGCAGGTCGATCCACTCCCCCGCGGTGAACTTCGCGCGCATGGCCAGATAGTTTTCGCGGTCATCATGCGACATTTGCACGGGCATGAGCCGATGCAAACGCCACGGCACCTCGTCGCGGTCGCCGGAATAGGCGTATACCAGCGTGCACATGCACCAGATGCCCGTGACCAGCAGCTTGGGATTCTTGTCCACCGTAATGGAATCGACAACCACGCGACTGATGCCAAGGTTCTCGAATGTGGCCTCGTAACGGTCGAGTTTTTCGTTAAGCGCGACCTGCACCTTGTCGATAACTTGGTATCGGCCTTTCTCGCGAATCTTCGATTGGATGAGGTTCGCTTCCTCGCGATGAACGTAATTGTCCGCAAGAATGTCGCGAACGCGCTTCACGCCGGCATTGATGCTCTCCTGGTCGGTGGTGGTCGCGTATTTGCTCAGCAGATATTCCAGCACATACGACGGCACCAGCGCATTGCCTTTGACTTCGCTGACCAGATCCTTGCGCACCGTGTATTGCGAGAAGTCATCGGTGATCTTGCGGTCCAGATTGCTCATTACGGGAGCCGCCACGCCGCCCTCAGCACCAGCACCGGTCATCGACCCGCTCACCTCATTGGATTCATCTGCCATAATCTCACCTTACGCCCAATCTCATTTCACCCGAAGACACATTCGGTAACGACACATTCAACTTCAGAAATCGAATCCGTCATCGGTGAACAAGCCGCGCTTGAGCAGATACTCCGCCTTCACGTCCAGCTGGCGCATCTGGCTGGAGCCGGGAATCTGCTCGCTCACACGCAATTCGACGGTTGTGTTGTTGAATTGGTCGGCATCGCCGGCCAGCAGGAATGTGGCAGGCACGTGGCGGTCAGCGGAATCCTTGCTGGTGAAGTTGAACGCAATGGGCACCTCATTGGAGATGAGCACACCCTTGCCATCCGCCGAAACGCCCCACAAGCCGGCCAGCACGGTCCGTTCGGACACCTTGCCGCCCACCGGCTCGGTCTGCAGGAAGTCGACCGTGATCTGACCAGTGGTGATGCGGTCGGTCGTCTGCTGGATTCTGAAACTCACTTTGCGCACGTCTTCCGAGGCGGAACGCCCCTTGCTGATGTGCACGATCGGCACCACGATCTCCGGCAAAGAAGCCCCGCCGTGCACGTATCGCACGCCAGGCCCTTTGATACGAAGGCGATGGATGACATTGGGCACCTGAATCGTCACGCCTTCGCCTGCCATATCCCGCAAGCCAACCTGTGCCGCACTGAATGTGGTGAACGCGGGTTTGCTGACCAGGTTGGCCCCGATGACGAAGCGTCGGCTTTCCTTCCATATCGCATCGCCGGATGGCCGTTCGCTGAGCCATTCCGCATCCGATACATCGTGATTCTGGTAGAGGAAGCCATGATCGGCGGTGACGATCATATTGGTGATGTTCGCGTTGGACAGGCGCTTCGCTACCGCTTCAAGCTCATTAATCGCTCGACTGCACGCCTCGAAGGTTCCGGATTCGCTGGCTTCCTTATCGCCAATGGCGTCGATGGTGTTGTGGTACACGTACAGCACATTGCAGGATTTCACCAGATTGCGGTATTCGTCCCGCTTCATGTTGAGCAGATCCTCCGCCTCTATGGCGGAGCCTCCGACTTCGGCGAGAATCGCGGCACGAGCCGGCGTGCCGCTGGCATCCTTTCCATCCACGACGGCATAGTAATGATTCTTGGCATTCAAGGACAGGTCCGTATGCGGCAGCAACGCCGCCATGCCCAATTGGGTATACGAGGGCAGCGTGCTGAGCTGAGCCGCCATGGACGCGGTCCACCGGCTTTGCTCATTGAGTTTCCGGCAGAATTCCTCGGCGACTTCATAGCGTAACGCATCCGAGATGATGACCGCGATCTTCTTATGCGCATCCGTCACCGTCTTCACATTGCGCATATAGAAATCGGTTTGGGAGGGTATGCCCGCAATCGCCCAACTGTCCATCTTGCCGACCTGCCGCTGCCATGCGACGCCAAGTTCGGACTGGTACCTGGAGTACTCCCGTTCCAGACTGTCCGCGATATCCCTGTCCCGCGATGGGGAACCGATTTTCCACGCCGCGATGAAGCGCCGGTAACAGCCGTCAACTTGGTAGAGCGAATTGGTATAAGCCTCGAATCCGCTTTGCGGCGAAGTGATGGATTCCACGATGGGCTGGCATTGCCTCAGCATGGCACGCAGCGCGCTCGCGGACGCGATGATGTCGTAATCATTGGCGAACCGGGTGAACCAGAGGCCGTATCGGCGGGTGGCGATGATGCGCTGCACGTCTTCATCGGTCATGTCCGCATTGTCCAATGCCTCATAGAGCAGTTCCACGATTTGCTCGTCGACTTCACTGAATACGTCGTGCTGTTCCAGTTCGGCCAGGCTCATGGTGGCGATGGTGCTATCCAGCAACAGATCCGGAAACACCTCACTCGCCAGCCTCTGTATCACCGGAGTGGTTTTCGGGTTATTGCGCCAGGTATCGAAGTCGCGGCGGACGTTCGCGTAATAGTCGATGCTATTCTCGGCATCGCTGAACCCGTTCCAGGCGAGACGGAACAGCCAAATCACGAAATCCTTCACCGTGGGCTTGTTCAGTTGATTGCCGGAGTCAAATCTGTAGATGCCGCGTGTGCCCGCCCAGTGGTAGTCGGCCAATCCCATGGCGTCGATTGCCTCGATACCGCGAGCGGAGTCTTTGGCGTATTGCACGAGCAGCTCCCGCCAGATGGCCTGCAAGCTATGTTCGCCGACGGGCAATCCCAGCAGAGATGCGATCATCTTCGCTTGGAAGGTCTTGGCATCGTCTTCCGCATGCAATCGTTGCTGCAAGGCTTGAACCAAATCGTCATCATCAAAGAACGGCTTGCAGCGTTGCATGATGGCGAGCCAATCCCGGCGCGTTTCGGCGGATGCCTCGCGCGGGAACAGCTCGTTGAGGATCATCGACAGCTTGTCCGCAGTGAACCAAGGACCATAGGCGATTTCAAGATCCAGCAGCCAATTGTCCTCATTGGCCGGCAGTTTGCCTTCCACATATACCAGGAATTTGGTGGTTGGTTCTGCAAGCATGATCCGGTATTTCAGTGCGAACGGATTGCTCTCCAAACGAACCAGCTCAACATCGCGCAGCGCTTCGTTCTCCGCTTCCGGCCCAACGATGCTGTCCACTTCTTCGGAGAATTCACCGGCCTCGTCATGCCAGAACACCACGCGCCCTTCGCTATGTGGAGTACCATCGAATGGCGCGAAGCGCCCCGCCAACAAACACCCGATCTGCGTATTACCGCTCATTCACCGTCCTCTTCTTCGTCTGTAATATACCCGGCATCAGTCGAGTCATTGGGATGGAAGCATATGCCTACGAACCTTCTTGAGGAAGTTTTTCTTAAAGGAGCCATAAGCACCGAAGAAACGCTCATCCGTTGCAGTCTGCTCATGAAGTTGATACTTTCGCGCCGTCAACTCAATTGTGCAGAAGAAATCAGCCGCCTGCGCCAGCCGATATTCCAGGGGAGAGCCTTGTCGATAGACGATAGCCTGTTTTGATAACACATATTCAATGGCCGTATGCAACGAATTCGTGATTAGCCCTTGTCCACCGTCATAGTACAGCTTGACCGTATTGAACTGGTGGAGATAATTAATATGCTCGAAAAGCACGTTAACGAGATCTCGCTTCAGCCGCATCTCCAAGTGAGGTAGAGACGGGAAATCATTTTTGCGATAAAGGAACGTCAGATACTGAATCGGCAATGATTGCGACATGATAAGGAAATGGCTGAGCAACCGTTTACGCTCACCGACCGTAAGCAATTCGTAATCATCATGTCCATTCAGCAATGGAGAAGCATGAAGCGGAATATCTGGTAGCCCTGCATCTTGCAGCACTCTCTCATACTTGGTGAATGCCGGCAGTACGGCCTCTGACTGGTCGTGAAAGACAAGAGTGATTGCATAGTATTTTGACTGAAAGCCTTGCTCACCACTTTCATCAACAAAAATGCTGACAGTCGTCATTGATCACTCCTCTCCATACAAAAAATGCCGGGGGACTACCCCCGGCTCTTGGAAGTCTCGCATTGCTGCTGACTAGGTGCATCAGTCTAGCAGAGCGCTAGGACCTCATATAGATTACGCACAGGCAATACCGAGAGATCGAATTCAGCGAGAAGTATAAACATACCGCGTGGATCGCGCAGCACCTTCCCTCTCAATCAGTCCTTTCCGAACCAGATCGGAGAGCACCTGTCTTGCTCTACGCGGCTGGACTCCCAACAGTCCAGCAATATCTTCAGTAGATACACGATTACGCCCGCAGATAAACTTATAGACCGTGCTCTGCGTCTTAGATAATCCACTCACAGTATCCGGCACATTTTCAGTCATATCCGGCGCACTCTGAATACTATCCGGCATATTTTCGAAGGTATTCGGCACTGCTACATCATTATTCGGCACCTTCCCGGCAGAATCCGGCATCGTTATAATCTGCCCACGGTAGATATTGATACGTAAATCGGTGTCGCCCCCCCCAAGAACTCCGGCTCGCGCAGGCCGGCTTCACGCACTTCCTCGATGATACGCGGGATGCCGCTGCCCCCAGTGCTCAATCAGCCCCATATAGGCGAACGCCGCGGCCAATGCCTCGTTGCGGATCTTCGAATAGCCCTCCTTCATCCGCTCCAAGGTCTGCCCCATGGGAAGACGGCCCGGAGAAGTGATTTCCATGCGATTGTCGTAGATGGCGATCTGGATGCTGGAATGGTCGATATAGCTGCGATGCACCACCGCATTGACGATGAGCTCGCGAATGGCGTCAGGTGGAATCTCGTACACATCCTGCCGATACACGCCAGCGAACCGCGCGCCCATATGAATGTTGCGCAGCACATACTGATACGCTTGCTCGATCAGCTCCCATGGAGCGCCCTCGAACTCCCGGCGATCCACGAACACCGCCTTGGTATCGCCCTTGAATACACCGCATTGGATGACGGAGCGAATAGGGCCGTTGATGCCGGCAAGAATCGCATAGGCGTTGGTGGGCCTGAGCTCGCCGTCACGTTCGACCAGCACGTTCCATGAACGCAGTTGCTGGACGGTCACCGGCTTGACCGCTTCGGCACCATGCTTTGCGTTGGACTTGGCCACTGCCGTCATCGCATCGCACAGCTTGGCGATATCGTCCTCGGTTGCCGTCAGCTCACGGCATATGGTCTGATCGAAGCTCCGGTTGCTACCCTCGAACAATAGTTCCTTGATGGTGGCAGCATCCGCCTGCCGCGTGGTACCGGCGACCCGAACGAACGTGCCCTGCTCCCGCCCCATCGACTTGATGAAGTATGGCCGCTGCGCACCAGGCAGGATCTCCGCAACGATCACCGTCTTGCCGTCAATGTCCCGCATAGAGATATCCGGAATGATCAACGGCTCGCAACTATCCGCAATGGCATTCGAGATGGCATCCATGATGGTGAACACCTGATCGTCCGACACACCCACCACGCGCAGCGTCTGGTCCTCGATGCCAAACACGATACACCCGCCCTCGCCATTGGCAAACGCCACTGCAGTCTTCGTGTACTTGATGCTGCGGTCGGGTAGGGTAACCTTATACTCGACGTTTTTGGATTCACCACTATCAATGCTCATATAATCACCAACGCTGTTATTTACCCGCCATATATCGCAGCACTTTACCTAAGCATTCATTACTCTTCTGCACATTGACGGAATCGCTACTCCCTGGTGCTGTCAAAGAATTAGGAGAAAACTGAATGAAGTCTTCCCAATACCTAAGAATTGTTTCCTCGTATGAACCTTTAGGAGAGGAAGAAGGAACACCGGGATTACACCAATGCCAATCTTTAATAGCGGAATAAACAAAACTATCAATGACAATTCCTGAAAGATGGTAGCTTTTAAAACAAGAGTCACGAACCACCCTCATATGCCTACAGGTATCAACAAGCAGACCATTAGACAACTTATTCTTTTGCCGTATGGCTTCTTGCTCAGCCTTAGGATTGCTCGAAAGCCAATTACCACCTTGGTTCGCATCGGGATAATCGTATACAGTATTTCCCGCCCAATCCACAGAGGCAAAAGCCGGCAGTATTTCAAACTTCATATCATCGCTAAAGGCAATTTTTACTACCTGGCCATCTGCTCGCACATCGCTTGTAGAATACGATTGTTTAATGGCAGTCCTAACAGATTGCAACAATCTAGATTGTCCATTACCCCGGTATGAATCGAAGTGATCATATTCTTCACGCGGAAGAATTACCATAATGTCAATATCACTTGTATCGACTGCTGTGCAACGACCATAAGAACCTACATATAAGCTATGCTCAACTTCACTATACGAATCATAAAATTCTCGATTAATAGCCCTAGTAACAGTCCGGTATCTTTTCGCGATTAACCCACGAGTTTCTTGATTGATAACTCCAGTATGCTTCTGAACATAAAAAGTCATTTCTTACATTCCTTTCTTAGTGATGGAGGTAGCCCATTGTTTATCTCTTCATCAGTTATGTCATCATCTTTATGTTTATGCAAGGCGGCTGACGCGAGACTAACTGCACAATTTGTAGTTTGTGGCGCTATAGAATTAATTTCAGTTACCTTTGAAACAAGAGAGCGAAGCTCTTCTTCTAAGAAGTCGCAATCCTTGTCATGCAAACGTATTTGATAAAGCAGTAACATTAGTTGATCCTTTACTGCAAGATATCGGGTTGCAAATTCCCTATGATTTTGAATCAGTTTTTCAAAATCAAATCTCTTAATGACAGCAATCAGAATTGTCGAAATACAAGACATTAATGTTGAAACTAATTTTAGCCAATATGGATCAGCAAATAATGTTGCTATGAGTCCACACGACGCAACCGAGGAAAGCACAATACTGCATATTGCCAATCCTCTTGATTCGTCCAAGTAAATATCTGCCTGCTTCTCCTGTATTTTGTGGGACCACATGACGCGGCCAAAAATATTGCGTGCGCAATCTTCAAGTGCATCATATTCGGTTAACGTTGCTGCCATCGAATCACTCCCTTAATTCATGAATAGGCCAGGTCCAGGATTGGACGGTGGTGCGCTTCTTTTCGATGGCGGGGATGGTGCGGAGGGCTTTGCCCATACGCAGGTAGTTGACCAGGACGCCGTCATCGAGGTCGATGGGGAGGTTGCGGGTGGCGAGCGGGTAGAGGATGTCACGCTCGTAGTCGGCGCATTCCTTGATGGCGGTTTGGAGCTTTTCGCCTTGGCGGACCTCGCTGGCTTTGTCGGATTGCGACAGCCGTTCGGATTGGGCGTGCAGCTTGGCCGTGAAGTCGCGCAGGTACGACAGCACGTTGTTGGTGGTGGCCGGCGTGTAGCGGTGCAGATAGACCAGCGCCTTGAACGCGCCCTTCTTGTCGGTGCGGCTGGAGTACATCCAGTAGATCGGACGGTTCTTGTACATCTTGACGTGGTCATCATAAAAATCGTTGACGAAGTATTTGCGCAGCGACTTGCCCAGCACCCGCTCGATGTAGGCGATGTTCTCCTCAAGATGTTGCTCGCCGAGGGCTACACTGAGGAACCGCCTGAATCGGGCCACGATGTCATCCTCGAACCATTCATCCTCGGTGACGGGGATGACGTTGTCCGAGTCCGGCTCGAACGAGGGATCCGGAATCTGCGCATGATAGTCGGCGAGAGTCTCACCTTGGGAGGCGAGAATCAGACCGGGTTTGTCCAGCGAGTAGCGACCGAACATGCAGCCGACCGCATAGGAGATGATCTCCTTGATGATATCTCGCGTCATGAGTTCATCACGCTCGGCAGGCGTGTTCTTCGGGTATGCGAATGCCGGATTACGTTTCAGCGACACTCGTTCAATCGGCACATCACATGAAACCTCATCGCGGACGCCATATGCATCTGCAACCAATTCATTGTTCTTGATTTCGCGTTGGCGTTGTTCCTCGGCGATGTGTCTGCATTGTTCTATATATGTCGCGACAATTCTGGATAGTGCAAAACCATCGGGATTTAGCATCATCAACTTCACAAAGCTCCATGAGGTTTCATATGAGTCCCAATCGTCTTTTGAATCAGCAATCAACAATTCGGCATTACGAATTACAAAAGAAGGTAGCTTGACAAAAGGCAACTGCTCGATAAGACCAACATTTGCATTAAGTGTCGGTGAGATGGCCTGCAATAATACACTAGCGACAGCGCTGTTAAGAAATGCAGCAATAGAGAGTAACTCTTCATGTGATACATAGAATGATCCACTAGCATGATCAATAACATAGCCAGCAGAATAATATCGGAAAGAAATATCTCCCGACCCAATCAAAGACCACGAGACAGCAGGCAAAAAATATTTCTCAGGATTACGAATTACGGATTTAGGCTTAAAACGGTCTACTTCTAATCCATCATTTTCCCAGTTGATGAGTTCTTCATTGTTCCCGTACCATCTACGGAAGGAACCTCCCTTATTACACGGAAACCAGCGCTTGCCATTGGCGGCAGCTTCTTCGTGAGACTTACAGTGAAATGAACTGCGAGACTGGCTGACCTCCCACCACTCGCGAATGAAGCGGTTATTATCAGCGGTTGCTAATCCCTGTCTAGGCTTGGTAACCTCCTCTAGAGGCTTACCCATCGTGAATGTCTTGCGCATCGCGTCGGACAACCAATACACAATTGGCGAGCCGGGAATCTGAGAGAAATCATCCGACGATACGGGAAAAACATTACTCGACACTGCTCGCTCCTATTCCATCCGTCGTGCCCTGATTGTTATTTTGGCTCATATGCATATCCCATTTTTCCTGCCAATCATTAGCTATAGCTTTCCAATCGACTTCACGTTCATCATCATTTTGGCCTGACCAGACTGCCCAGAAATCAGGATCAGAGGATCTCGGCTGCTGCGATATCGGTAATTCATTCATTTCAACCAGAACAGGCAATTCCGAAGCCCACCCCAGCAGAATGGCTTGACGCGCAGGAAGAACCGGTAAATCACGCATTAGCCCGTGCATATTATCCGGCACCAATCTGTGCACCAATTCTTGATCCCTGTCATTACTTATGCGGTGCAACAAAAAACTGTTGCACTGAGACAGTACTGTTGGAGAGAGTTCACTCGGACGCTGTGAAGACAGAACCAATCCAAGACCGAACTTTCGTCCTTCACGAGCAATTTTTTCAAATATCTCCGTACAAAGTCGAGAAGCCGATTGATCATCAGAATCTTGCTGATATCTCTTGATGAATGTATGGGCCTCTTCCATCACCAGCACTGTCGGTAGCACTTTCCCGTCATAGTATTTACGGTATCGTTGCAATGCTTCGAGAGACATTCGTGCAATTACCGCAGTGACAATCTGCACAACCTGTGCAGGCACCAACGACAGATCAATAACTGAGATGGAACCATTCTCGGCTTTGTTCCCGCCGATATAGTCCGTAAGCCATTGCTCTAACGACAAATCAACAGCATCTCCGGAAACGATCTTTAATCGACTGTCAGCAAGTAACGTACGAATACGCATAATCATCGTCTCGACATGTTCCGATACATTAAGAAGCTCAGCGTTAGCCTCCACACTTCGTATAAACTGATCTCCACTAAACGGACGGGGAATGTCAGGACTAATTGGCAAAGCCTCATTATCACTGCCGCCGAAAATAGCATGAGCTGAAGATAGAGCGCTCATTATTTGCCGTATCTCTAATCTTGAAAATGCTGTCGGCCATGTACTTTGATGCTTGGATAAAATATCATCAATTGTCGTTTTTAAGCAATCTAAGGCAGTACTCTCCTCATCTGTAAAACTATCGGAATCGTTTAGACCATTTCGCCACGTACTTAAGCGATCGCGGAAGCCCTTCACCGATCCGTTGCCACGCCAAGGGTCGCCTGACGATTCTGCCATCTGTAGAGCCGAAATAAGGGTCCTCAAATAACGACGCATATCTGAGCTAGCAGTACGAATAACAAATACATTATCCCGCACTGATCGTAGTGCTTGAACTAGAACCGGACGCTGAGTTCTTCCACTGGCTTTGGTAAAAGTAGCCCATTCCTCACTGTTCCAGAGCCATAGAGGAACTTGCAACAGATTTTTCCCTGTATCAACATCCTGTTGAACTGAAAACACTCGCACATTTCCCAAATCTTGAAAAGTATTGGAATATTCTCCGTTGGGATCGAGCACAATGAATCGAGCATTAGGGTGTTCGCCATTGCGCGCTTTTTTTGATGCTTCTAATGACCATCGAATGAGTCCCGCTACAGAACAAGACTTACCACTACCTGTATTTCCAAGCACAGCCAGATGGCGGCTAAACAAACGATCAGGATCAATTCGCACTTCGGCATCAGCTGCCAATGGACTATGACCGATTAGCACCGGCTTGTGCAGACCGGATTCCACAATGGCGCGTAGTTGTCCCTGCGTAGGGACCAGAACGGGATCTCCTACAGCCGGATAGGATCTCACCCCCCGATGGAATAAATAGCGCTCCTTGTCTCTCTCATTGGTCTGTTGCACCGACAGAATGCCCATGGGCGCGAGACTTATTTTTCGTAATGGATACGGCAAATCCACCAAACCAAAATCCTGCATCCCTTTACGCTTGGGATATTGAGACCGTTCGACAGTTACCCATCCAACCTGTGCAACTAAATATCCCTCATCATCTGGAATAAGTACGTACTCATTGACTCGCGGGAAGGGCCGAGGCGTTCCCGTGTTTAAGGCCATGCGATCTGGTGCTTCGATATCCAGCTGCACCTTAATCTCATCGGGAGAAACGAAATCAATGGTTCCTATACGAAGCGAATCCGCATAAGCAAGTGGTGATAAGCTCATCGTCATTTCTCCTCCACAGCTACAGAAGATGAATCAGCCTCTGATGTGGAAGAATTGTCACCCATACGCTGTCGTAGTAATTCCGTCATACGGAAAGTCGTCTTATCGATAGCAGGTTTGGGTAAATAGTAATCCGTAAATTTGCCAAGATCGCCCAATGCTCCGCCAACCAACAGACTGATTTGCGAAGGTCTACCAAGATCGTCATAAGTCTTGCTGATTCGCTGAAGAGGATCATCATACGAGATTATTACCAAATGTGCTGATGGAATTGTCAGCATATCTTTAATCACTCGGTTAATGTGATCGTCTCCAAAACTATACCCATAAGTGACCAGCGTACTATTCGGGCGACATACCGCCGCCGCGAAATCGCGGAACAACTCTACATACGGATAGTTGGATGTTTCCGTGTCCTTAGCAGCATTCGGGTACACCATCAATTTGTATGGTGTCGCGTCTCGAAAACCTGGCGCGTTGAAGAACGGTTCAAGATTATCAGCACCAAATGGCACACCTATGCGTCGAATCTCGCTCTGCACCTGTACCCAGTCGACGGATCCATGCAGTTTCGTGAATCGAGCTACACCTTCGAGATAACGTGGCTCACCTCTCATCCCAGGAGGATTGTAATGCATATCGAGATCCAGACGTGAAGATCTGAAGATTGGAGATAAGTTGCCTACGAACCGATCAAGCAGATGCATTCCGGCCAGCTCAGCACCCATTTCAATGACGCGATCGTAGTTTGTCGTAAATATGTTTACGCGGTCTCGGGTGCCAGTTCGGCTGGCGAAGCTCATGAGAAAAGTGACCAGCAAGTTGAAAGCTTCTTCTCGTTTTTCCTCAGGTGCCACTGCGATATTCTTTTCACCAGCAAGAATGGAATCAGCGAATTCACTTAACGCATTCCTAACATCACTGCGCAAATGAGTTGCCTTATCTTCATTGCCAAGAATTTCCAGTCCGCGAAGTAGTTCATTAGCTACTCGAATCTGATCCTCAATATTGCCGTCACCACGACCAGTTTTCCTTGCACTTTCCTTTGCCGCCTTCTCTATCTCTTCTGCATACTCTGAAAAAGAATATTTCCCCATTCCTGCGGCGCCTTTTGCGCCGGCCGCAGATGTGACAGCAACCGACAGTCCGGAACCAGCAAGTAATGAAAGATGCTCAGACTGAAACAGCGAAGTCAGCCACGGTTCAATCCGGTTACGCAATTCCTTGTATCCAAATGATTCTTCATCTCGTATCCATGATGCGGATGAACCATCACTAAACTTAAAACAATCGTTTTCCCCGGTCACTGAGTTGAAATAAATCGGTTTATGGTCATCACGAACTTTGAGAATATTCTCCGGATCTTTAGAGTCGTTTTTCTCCGAGTCCATTCTTCAATCCTCTCTCTTCATCGAAATAAGGGCTTTTTCGAATAGCTGAATCTTCTCTGTCTCAGTTTTTCCTTCGACAAGGCGAATATAAATACCTGTTGTATTAATCCGATAGGATCGGATTGTAAATGCAGTTGTGGAGACGACCTCACCACCGATGCTATCGAATGCGCCGGAACCAAGATGAGCCATTGTCTCGATGGCATTGTTCGCAAGCAGACTCTTGCGCAAGCCTTCAAACGACGAAAGGAACATCCAGCTCTGCATGGTGATCATGCCGAGTAACGCGTTCGGCTGAATGAGTTGCAGGTTGCGCAGCATGAACGCAGCGAAGAGATCAACCTTGCCGTCTTTGTAATGGTCGGTGACGAACTTCTTGAGCTCGTTGCCCATGTTGCCGGAACCCATGTAGGGCGGGTTGGCCACTACTGCGGCGTATTGGCGGGAGAGGTAGCGGGTTTGGGTGAGGACGAGGTTGGCACGGTCTCTGAGCTGATCGGATATCAGCGAGAGTTGCGCTTGACCACCCTCAGTCTCGCTGTACTCGACAGCTCCCGCCAGCGGGAGCAACGACACCAGTTCCGCTGGTGGTTGTATGAGGGAGCCGTAGGTGTCGGCGTTTTGGTAGGTGTTCCAAGTGTCGGTGTCGAAGGTCACGTGGTAGAGGTCGTTGAGTTCGGTGACTTCGTCATCGGCGAAGTATTCCGGCGTGATGCGCTGGACGTTGGGTTGGACTTGGCGGCCCTTGCGGAAGAAACGACGGTATTTGCCTCGGGCCTTCATGGTGAGGGCGAAGGCGGCGAGGTTGGCGGCTCGTTCGTCAATCTCCATGCCGAAGAGGTTGTGTTCCAGAATCAGGCCGGGGATTTCGTTGGCAGAGTAGCCGGCTTCGTCGTAGATGCTGTAGAGGAGGTCGAAGGCGTAGGCGAGCATGTGGCCGGAGCCGCAGGCTGGGTCGCAGACGGTGAGGTCTTCGGGAGAATCGATTTTGAGAATCTTTCCGGCGTCTTCCCCAACCGGGTCGATATAGTATTCCCACGTGTTGTGGAGTTGGGATTCTGGGTGGTTCTGGGTCCAGAGGCGGCCTACGGTGTTTTGGACCAAATATCGCACGATCCAGTCTGGGGTGAAGAGCTGGGTGGCGGCGGGAATCTCGTCGGCTCCGGCCTTCTTGGACTTCTTGAAGCCGGCCATCACTTGCGTCTTGCGCTCGGCGATGTAGAACTGGTAGAGCCAGCCGATAATCTCGACATTGCCCTCATCGCTCTCGCCCACGCAGTCGGCCACGCTCATCACTTCGACGGCCTTGCGCAGCACGGAGTCCTTGGCCAGCAGGTCGGCGGGCATCAGGATCTCATCGGCGGCACCGGCGTCATCGAACATGAACGGAAGGAACCTGTGCCAGTAATCGCAGTAGGAGCGCAACAGCAGACCATAGGTGTCTCCCTGCGGGTCGTTGCTGGGTTTGCCGCCGTCAAGCAATGCCTGAATAGTAGGCAGCACCTTTGTTTTCGCGCCTACTCCCCCGAATACCTCATCCTCGAATTCGCCGCGCTTCGCCGCCGACAGCACTGCGGGCAGCGCATTCGGATTGTCCAGTTCCTCACCGGACACCACATGCATGCCGGTGAACTCGTTGGCGTCCATGTACCGCAGAGCGATGATACGGTTGAACCAGCGGTAGGCATGGCGCTCGACGGTCTTTGCCCTGCCCTGTTCGCCGCCGCCATTGCGCCGGATCTCTTCAGTCAGTTCCCGGTATGCACGCGGGCTGTCGAACTGAGCCAAAGAATTCGGCTCCAACGCGGCATCGATGCGAGCGCGGACCGCCTTCATCAGCGAAGTTCGCGACTCGGCGGCAAACGACTGCAGCTTGTTCGTGTTCACAGCAGAATCCTCTTTCCTTCATGGATGGCGCTCATGAGCTTGCGGCGGTATTCGTCCAGGAACTCGTCCACATCGTTTTCGGTGACCAGCATGGGCTTTGGCTTGGGTGGGGTCACACGGATGTTGCGGTTTACCGGTTGTGCGGTTGGCGCAACCGAGACATCGACATGCTCGGGCTCCGTATCCCCACTCTCGACGGATTCAGTGGAGACGACCGGACCGTCATGGACGGCGACGGCATCTGGCTGAACTTCCGCCTGTTGCCGCGCGGCATCCAACTGGTTGACCAGTGCCAGGTACAGATTGCCTTTCACCGTATCGGCGGTCTGACGGATGTCGGCGATGTACTTCGCGTCGTTGATCTTGCTGTCCGCATTATCCAAGGTCTGCAGAGCGTTGCGTTGAGCATCCTCACGGGCGTTGCGGTAGGAATCGATGCCAATGATGTTGCCGCGCACAGTTTGCACGACCTCAAGCGCATGTGCCCGCTCCTCGCCTATCCATGCCTCAAGATGTTCCTTCAACACGGTCAGTCGCGTATTGAACAGGTTGACCTTGTTGCCGCGGAACAACATGGGGTCATCAGCGATGGCTTGGATCTCGTCGCGTTCCTTCTGAAGCTCGGCAGAGGCTAGTGTGAAGTTCGAGTCGTTGGTCGCGATCCAGTCCAAACCGGAAACCAGCGTTCCCCGCTGCACGCCGTTGAGCACCTTAAGAATCGGGTCGATGATCTCTTCCTTATCATCGAGCAGCCGATCGGTGTTGGTCTCCTCACTCTCGGTCGGGAAAGATTCCAGAATCCAATCATCGGGCATGGAAGCCACCGCACGCAACCGCCGCACAGGTTCATCAAGTTGCGCAACGAACGCGAACCGGGTATTGGCATCTCTCAGAGCTTCGATTCTGGCGATCTCCGCATTCAACCCATTCTTGATGCTTTGTGCCATCTCCTCGGCGTCGGCCGGCAGCTTGCCCGCCGTCAGGCCGAGGTAGTCGCCGGCAAAGCCGCGCAGTTCCTTGAGTTTTCCGGAATCATACGATTTTGGAATCGCCACGCCCATGCTCTCGGTCTTTTTCTGATTCGTCAGATACTTGACCACATCCGTGCGCGGCACACGGCTGCCATCAAGCACAAGATGAATACGCTCGGCACCATACAGGTGGCACAGGCACGCCAAGGTGTCCGCCAACGGCCACCCATACGGCACACCTTCAAAATGCTGGACAATGCTACGAACCGTCGGCGTAAGATCTTTCCGAATCTCACCGGTGACGTAGTCGCAGACTTCCTGAGCCGGCAGATCCAGGCCGTTGCGCACCGAATCGGTCTCTGCGAGCGTTGCGCTATCGGCGTTGGCATCTGCATCAGCCAGAACGACAGGCAAGTCCTTTTCGGAATACACTAGGCCATCCACCATGCCCAGATTCGCGTACAGGCGACCGATGAGCGTCTGCAATCCCTCTGTCACGACGCTTGCCGCATCCTCTCGGGCTGTTGTTTCCAGCGTCGCACCGTTGTAGGCCAGCGTGGCGGCGGACAATGCCTTGGCCAGCGTTGCTTTCAATCCGACCTGCATACGCGCAAGGTCATTGCGCTTGTTATCGATGATGCGTTTGCGTGCACCTTGCTCGTTGGCGTGCAGCCTCAGGTATTTTTCAGTGCGTTCGAGCGTATAGATATCACGGAGAAGCAGCGGATTGTCATCAAGAATCACACGCAGTTCGTCACGTATCCCTGCGGATTGGAGAATCTTGGCATCCCGTTCGGCGGAGTCCATCGGCGTGATGATGTTCAACGTTATGGGGCGTTGCGTGCTTTGCGCGATGCCGTCAATGGACAGTCCGTAGCGGAATGGTATCTTCTGCCGGCCTTGCCCGTAATTCACCTGCAGGGAGCCGAGAATATCGCCACTGATGATCTTGCCGATGCGGGAGCGGATCTGCCGGTCCTCGACATCGACGTTTTTGATCTCGTTCTCGATGGCCTGTTCGTCGTTGGTCAGATACTCGTATGTATCGCCGGTGCGGTGTACGTAGTTCTGACGTTCAAGCGTGTCCAACGTATCACGGATATGCTGTTCCAGTTCAGGGATGTTCTCATCGAACCGGTCGAGGATGAGAATGCGCAGATTGCGTACGTTGGCTGTGAAGCCGTCCACACGTTTAATCAGAAGCAGCGCCTTCAGCAACGGAAGGGCATAATGGCAGGTTTGCGCATCGAGCTCGCGCGGGGCCTGATTGATGCGATGGTTCACCGTGCTCTGGATGGTGCCGGACACCCCCTCATACAGCGCACTGAACGGCACCAACGTGCCGACCGGCTTGTCCTTGTAATCCACCAAGGCGCTGCTGATCGTGGCCAGCAGCGAGCGCTCGCCCACCGAACGGTGCTGCCCTTCGAAGAATCCGGCACTGCTCATGCCGCGCATTGCTTCTTGGAACAACGCGAACTCGTAATTGATGAGTGGATAGGTGGCGGTGAAGTCCTCTTTTGAGCCGAATTTGTTGGTGTCTCGGAATTGGCGTGTGTTGCCACCGCCTTGGAAGGTGAACAGGGCGTCCAATTCGTCATGGTGCTTGCGCCAAAGTTCTTCAGTTTCGGCTTCGCCCTGTTCGGTTTTGAGCAGGAGTCGCTTCTGGATGACCTCGATAGCGTCCGCACTGGAGAGTTTCAAATTGATGGCGAAGCGGCCTTTGATCTTGGTGAAGTCCAGTCCTTGGCGGACCGTGCGGTCGCCGACCACGGCGTCGATGTCTTCCTGCGAGGTGACAATCACCCACACCCGCCCGTTGGTACGGGAGAATAGTTCTTCGGTGACGGTCTGCAGATTGAGCATGCGGTCGATATCGGTGCCGATGAACTGGCCGACCTCATCCACCAGGAACGCCAGACGGAAGTTGTCCGGCTGCCGCTGCAGCCAGTCGCGCACGTCGTCGGCGAAGTCGGCGATGGTGGGGTTGTATTGCTTCTGGTAATCCTTGAGGATGTCGCGGGCCTCATTGCCGGTTGCCGCGGTGAACGCCTGGTCTATTTTGGAGCCGGAGAATGCGGCCTGTGCACGGCCTTTGGACCAGGGCTTGTTGGCCAGCCGTTCGAACTCGGTCTTGAACTGTTCGAGACAACCGTTGTTGTCGAGGTCGCGTTCCAGTTTGGCGACGTATTTGTTGGCACCGTAATATCCGCGTGCATCGTCGAAGACGCGGATGAAGGCGTCCATCAGCGCGGTTTTGCTGCCTTTTTGCGAAATGCTGTCGATGTTGAATAGCAACGACATGGCTGGGATGCGAAGATTGGCGTCCAGCAGTCCTTCGAGTTCGTGGTTTTCGGCCTGGCGCGCCTTTGCCTTCATATTGTCTATGACCTCGGTGCGGGTTATAGGCTCTCTGTTGTTGTCATCGGTGCTGTGTTGGGTGGGGGCATCACCGAGGATGTGGGAGAGGATTTTCAGCAGGTGCGATTTACCGGATCCGAAGAAGCCGGAGATCCATACGCCGTTGGTGTAATCCGCTGTCGGATCGTTGTAGGTGTCGAGGAATCGTTCGAGATTGGTCTGGATCTCGTTGGTCAGCACGTATTCGCGGACCTCGTCGGCGATTTTGCTGTCATCGTTGGCCTTGACCACACCATCGATCTTCTCATCGATGTTCTTGACGAAGATCTGCTTCAGTTGCAACTCGTCGCTCATGATTTGGCTCCCTCCGTAATCATGGTATTGAGGCTAAAGGCGCGGTAGTAATTGTCTGCGGCCAAGGTGTTGAACAGGCGCATCACCGAGACGGTCGTCGCCGTTTTCTCGTATTTGCCGGGGAAGAACAGCACCACGGGAATGCTGGCAGGAAAAATCTTCTGGATAAGATCCAGCATGGCGTGCGCGCGGATATACGGGTACACATGGCCGATGCCGGTTAGGAACACGATGTGGGCTCTCTGTTCCGCCGCCGCATCTTGGTACTGGTTCGCTAGGGCATCTTTCAGCTCGCCCGCATCCGCATCGAACATGCCTGCGAGCTCCTGATAGAAGTCGTCCTCCTGCAGATGCGGCCATTCGCCCGAATCGCCATCGGTATTATCGGCATTTTCGCCGCCGTGCATTTCGGCTTCCTGACCGATGACCGATTCGAGGATGTCGTCGCTCTGCATGATGTGGATCACCGTCTTGTACAGATCGATGACCAGCACGCCGGGCGCAGAATCGTTGGAATCCACGGGATCCATGCTTTGCAGACGGTTCACGAGCATGGGGATTCGGCGTTCTACTTCCAGTTCCGTTTCGGGAGGGTATGCGTAGATGTAGTTCACCGGCTCGCCTCCGGTGTCTTCTCCATTGCGGAAGCGTTTGCCTCGCATCGTGCGGAACAGCCCTTCGAAATCCTGTTCGATGGTGCGTGGATGCCGACATATCTCGTCATCAGGATTCGTCATATCCGTCTCTCCTCATGCGCTCTTGTATGAAGCTGTCTGTGCTTGCGTTCCGATGCCCTGATTGTCCTTCATCGTTCCCGCGTTGGGAAGAATCGGAATGATTCGGGCCTGTTGTCAAAGATAGCGGTCACCGACTTGCTCAGTAGGGAAGGCAGCAGCGTGTCACTTTCCTTTTCCCATAATTCCGCCTCGCTCATGGCTTTGAACACGTTGGAGCGCAGTTTGCCGGCAGTGAGCGCGCTGAGTTCCTCCAGTTCAGGGTGCCACATCGATTTGGCTTGGATGAACCGGTCATAATCATCCTTGGTGAGCGTTGAGAATCCCATCAGATACCGTTCACGCAGCACCTCGTTGGCGAATTCTCCCACCAATGCGTAATACCGGCACATGGCCACCCACATCAATGCCTGACGATCCGAAGCGGGAGTGTCATCGTCTGCCAGGTAGTGGATTTCCGTCTCGGTGAGCGCGCTCAGCCGTTTCAGTACCTCGCTGACAACGCGGGAGTTCGCCGAGCGGGTGCGGATGGAGAACACGTTCTCTTCGATGGCCTGCTTGCGGATGCGGGTTATGCGTTCCCCGATTTCGTGTTCCACTTCTGTTGTTCTGTTCACGGGGTCCGAATCGGGATTCACATGCTCGCCGCGGTCCCCAGAAAAGAGCGCGGCGATAATCCTCCCCTGTTCGGCGAGCAATCCCCCGACCGTGAACGACAACCGATAGCGCTCATTCTGCGAATCCTCCGTATCATACGAACCAGCCATCAGCCCTCCTCATAACTCAGCACAAGAATACTTCAGGATACGTGTTGGCTGGGATGCCACACCAAATGCAACATCCCAGCCATGGCTTATATCTGCTTTACTCATTACCGTCAAGCAACCAATCCAGGGCATACACCTGTCTAATCCCCCTCGTGGTCTACCGGGCGTTCATCATCCAGCGTGATCAGTGTCTTCGGATAGTTATCCCTTACTGCACGCAACGACGACAGTTCGCGTTCCAAGGTTCGCGAGTCGTGCACGGATTCGCTCACCTGATAGTATCGGGGGCCGCCCGCGCCATTGGTAACGAAATCAATCTCGCCGCCTACGCCTTGCCCGACGAACACATCCCCCTCCCTACGCATCAGTTCAAGGAACACCACGTTCTCCAACAGACGCCCGGTGTCGCGCAACGACTTTCTCCATCAGGCTTCAGGTGTGGAAACCGTATTTTCTTCTGGCGTAATAATCGACAAGCCGTCGCTAGTCGGAGCGGCATCCAGTATCATTCGATCGAATTGATCAAGAATGGGCAATGCTGATGGTGTGGAATGCAGCGCCTTTGAAAGTCGCGCAAAGCTAGTGCGTGTATTAATCATTCCTCGACCTGCCACATGCACTGGCAACTTGGAAGAGTCCAGCGGCATTGCACTCAGGTCATCAATCAATTCGGTCAGCTGTGTCTGTTGAGCGGCAATATCAGACAATTCTGCGCGCAACGCTGCTTCAACATGAGGCAAAGATCTGTTCTGATTTTCAGATTCTGCAGCAACCTTTTCCAAAACGACGACGCGAGCGCGCAACGCCAACGCCTCATAGGTTTGCGCCACCATATTCTCCAACGCCTGTTCTGCGTGTTCTTTCTCACCGGTAAGAGCCAGCATTAGTTCCGGCCCGTACACGCGATCTTTGTGGGAATATTGTTGTACAGTCTCAGTCCACCGTACTAATCGTTCACCCCACCGATTCGCTAGCGTATTCAAATCGCCAAAAGCTGCAGGAGCGGACGAAATCTTGGGAATAGAAGCCCTATCAAGCAAATACCCGGTCACTTTTTGCACTTGCTGTTCCGCAGTTACAAGAACGGCACGATCTTCATCACTCATGCGTGTTTGTATAGATTGAACCGCTTTCTGGATGGATTCAAGCTTCTTATTCTGCTGATGCTGAGCAAACATTTCAGAAACTGTTGCCAGAGCTACAGTCGCGATCAACGGTCCCGCTGCTACTGTTGCTCCAATACCCGCAGCTGGAAGCAAAGTAGCGTGACCGGAAATGCGCGTGGAGCCAGCTGCCTTGACCATGCCTCGGAATCCGCCACCTACAGCCGGTACCAGATCTTTGGCTGTCGAACCGGCCGGAAGTACTACTCGGTAAAGGCCTTCCGTTGAAAAGAAACGATTAAATTCGCCAGTAACCTGACTGATTGCTTTTGCGAACGCACCCGTTGCCTGGGCAACCTGCCCTGGACGACCGGAGAGGGAATCATTCAAGACATGATGAACCAACAGCGCTTCATGATTCAAAACCATACGCAGCATAGTGTCCGTACTTGGAGTAGCATCAACCGGCACCAACGGTACAACGGCAAGCTCTTCTTGACGTTCCATATCTCTCCTCCAAATACGCGAAAATTCAATTGCTTTTATGGCAATGAAAGCAACTCCCAAGCATAGCAGTATCGCCATTAAATTAGGGTGGGCCATATCGTCATCCTCGATTAACGATTATATAGACATACTTTTGCGAACAACACAGGCACCACCGTATGGAATGTGTCCAACAACATACATTCCGGACTAGTGTGAATGGCAGATGTAGCTAATTCGCCCAGTTCAAAGGGGGACATTATGGGATTGTTTGATTCGCTGAAGAACATGTTCGCGCATCACGAACACCATCATGGAGGTGGCATCGGGCAACCGCTCACTCTCGCCGATGCCAAAGCAGTGTTGGCCTTTATCGTGGTGCATCAGCAGCTTGCTGACATGCGCAAGGTGGCGGATGCAGTCAAGCAATTGCAGGATGAGATGCCTCAGTACATCACATTCGGCATGTCGCATTATTACAGTGAGCCCAAGCGCGTGCGCTTCCAGTCCGAAGGTGGCAAGTTCATCGACGCGGACGCCATCGCCACCGCATTTGCCGAAACCACCGTATTGCAGGATGAGTGCGAAATCCAGCATCTTATGGGCGATATCGAAGACAACCGTGAGCATCGCGATCCGGCAAAGACGCCAGCAGTACCGATTGACGAACTCGTGCGCGTCACCGATGAAAGGCTTACGACCGGCAACGATGAGGAGCAAAGTCGTGCATGGCTGTTCGCCTTATTCGATCAGCTTGATGACATTGCCGAGGCGACAAAGAACAACCTGGAGCCGCTTGTCACAGCGTTGGATACGACTCTACAAAACAGCTCCGCTACTATTGGCAACTCCGCCACTACCGACGCCGGCAACAGCAGCAACAATGCCAATGCCGGCGATGCACGTTCCCGTATCATCTCCCTAATCGCCGACGCTCTCTTCCCGGCCGCAGAATCCTCGAAGACAAGCGAGTCCTCAGCATCCGCCGCCATCCGCGAACTGATGCTCAATCCCACCGCAACATCGCTCGATTACATGCCAGCCATAGACGTACTGCGCGCCCACGGTCTCACTATTTGCCGGTGAGTCCGAGAAGTCAACCGGTGGTTCATACGGCAGTGGTTCATGCGGCACATACCGCACGGAACTGCTATGCACGAACCACTGTGTCCAAACAACGAGAACGCACTACTTCTCCAGCTTCTCCAACTTTTCCAGTGCCTTTAACAGCGAATCGGCATGTCCTTTGGCACGCACGTTGTAGCGCGCGATCGCCACGGAGCCATCGGAATTGATGACGAGCGTCGAACGGATCACGCCTACGTGCACCTTGCCGTAGAGCTTCTTTTCGCCGTATGCGCCGTACAGCTTGTGCACGGTCAGGTCGGGATCAGACAGCAGCGGGAACGTGAGATGATCACGCTCGGCAAACTCGCGCAGCTTATCGAGCGAATCCTTGGACACACCTAGCACCACAACATTCTGCGATTCCAGCCGAGCAAGATTATCTCGAAAATCACAAGCCTCAGTGGTGCATCCGGGCGTCATCGCGGCCGGGTAGAAGTACAGTACAACCCTGCGGCCGGCATCGAGCACGTCAGACAGGTTGATTGATCCGCTCTCTGTAAACCCAGGTATAACCGCCGGCAAAGTGAAATCGGGCGCCGCGCTCCCCTCTTGCAGACGTTCCGGCATTGAATCAGAGCTATCAACAGTAGTGGTCATGATTCCCATCATAGAACCCTTATCAACAGCGCTAGTAAAGTTATTCAGAGGTCAGTCACACAACTGCGGATCGGCAAAACGGCGATTCTGCAACACCGGCAATGTTCGAGTCCAAGCTCGACGCCATGGCGCGCGAGAAGGTCGAGCGGACCATCAACGCCATGCCCGACGCCGAGGCCGACGAGATCGCCAACGCCGCCGGATACGAGCGCAGGACCGGCCGGAAGGCGTTCCGCGCCGGCCACTACGGGCGCACGCTGGCCGCCAAGGCCGGCAAGTTGAGTCTCAAGGCGCCCGAATTGAAGGGCGCCCTGTTCGGGTCGGCGGTGATCGAGCGTTGCCGGAGGCGCGAATCCAGCGTCGAGGAGGCGCTGATGGAGATGTACCTCGCGGGCGTGGGCACACGCAGGGTGGACGACACCGGCCGGCTGCTGTGGGGCGGGCGCGTGGAAAACGCGGGCGTCCTCGTCGCCATCGGCGTCGGCACGGAGGGCCGGCGCGAGGCCATCGCGGTCGACGAGGGCATGCGCGAGGACGCGGCCGGCCGGGAGCGGTTCTTCCGAAGCATGGTCGAACGCGGGTTGAGGGGCGTCGGACCGGTGGTCGGCGACCGGTGCGCCGGACTCATCTCCACGGTCAACTCGATGCCGCCGAACGCGAAATACCAGTGGTGCATGGTGCGTTTCATGCGCGACGTGCCCTCCAAGACGCTGCCCGGTCACAGGGAATGGGCGTTCGCCGCCCTGAAGGCCGTCGTCGCGCAGGAAAACCGCGAATCCGCCATGGCCAAGGCGGGGACGGTCGCGGGCGAAATGGAGGAACACAAGCTCAAGTCGGCCGCGAACCGCCTGCGCGAGGGCGTCGGCGAGACCACCGCCTGCCTCCTGCCGGGGTTCCCCGCGAACCATGGGATCAAGCTACGCACGAACGACATGATCGGGCGATTGAACAGGGAGATCCGCCGGCGCACCCGGGTCGTGGGCGGCTTCCCCGACTCCGACAGCGCGCTCATGCTCGTATGCGCCGGAATCCGCTACGTCACCTCACGCTCGTGGTCGGACCGGCGATACATGGACATGTCCCGGCTCGATGACGACCCAGGCGCAGCGGCATGAAAGTCACGCCAACAGCTGGCCAACAGCCAATCTGCGCAAAGAAGCGGGCACTATCATTTAACAAATGAGAAATACAAGTAACAATTGAAGGAATACCGTTGAGGGGAATAATAACCAGCTAGGTGAAGAAAGGAGTTGTTATGGTAGACGTCAAGTTACGTGGTATTGCCGAAGGCCGTCTGGGGGCCAGCAACAGGTATTGCGGGAGTGATGGGAGCAAATGAAGTTCTCAAAATACTCCTAGGAAAGGGAGAATGAGCACGCGGATATTTGATGTCCTGTTCCAATTTTCAAAACGATTATTATCGCCTTCCTATTCCGAAAGATCCACATTGTCCTTCTTGTGGAGCAGGTAAATGAATTCTATTGAACAACGGCTGCAACGTGCTGCTTTATTGGCTTCTGGTATTGATGCGTTTGGTACGGGCTCGTTTGTCAGCGCTGCGGCGGTAATTTTTTCTTCATATAATCATGTTTCTGCAGGCATTATTGGTCTTGGACTGACCTTTTCAGCTGTTTCTGGCATGATTGCTTCGATGCCTGCTGCGTATCTCGCCGACCGTATCGGAGGGTTGCGCGTTTTCACTTACTCGTATTTGCTACGAGCGGTAGGAATGCTTGGATGGCTTATTATCTCTGGTAATGCTGCATTTCTTGTCTATATGACGCTGTTCGGTATTATCGACCGCTCAGCAGCATCGCTTACACGAGGACTGATTATCGCACCGCTGAGCCGAGAGCAAGCCACAATACTCTTGGGTCGCATGGCATTACCGACGAATGTCGGTTACGCGCTTGGCGCGGCACTAAGCACAATGATGCTGCTTATCCAGTACGGGAATGTGATCATAGTGGCAGCAAATTCACTCTCGTTCGTTGTCGTAGTTGTGCTATATCGCAGAGCGCTCAAAGGTTGCAATGTAACCGCTGCAAAGGTGAAACGTTCACCGCTAACTTCGTGGACGGTTTTTCGCACTGCACTAACTTCAAGGTCTCGTTCTCGGCTGATTATCGAAAATTTCCTGTTCTCGTTTCATCGTACACTGCTCAATGTGTATCTACCATTACTGATTATTCATTACGCGCCTACCGACACATGGCAGGCGCCAGCCATATTCGTTGCCAATACGGTAGTTATTGCACTAGCCCAAGGTCCTGTCAACCATTGGGCCACGAAAGCACATAATTATGCGCTGGCTTGGCGCTGCAGTGGACTACTGCAGGCAATTGCATTTATTGCTGTAGCCTGCATACCTTTCCTGTCACATGATTTTCCCTTCATAGCACTGGTTATGTTGCTTGCCATGCTGCAGATTATCGCTGAACTGCTCAGCACCGCAGGTATTACCATGTATATGGCATTGCTGAGCAGAAAAGATTATCTGACTACTGACTTAAGCGCTATTAATCTTGGTGGACAATTCCAGAATATTGTAGGGCCATCACTCTTTGCTAGCACGATTACTGCCGCTAATTGTGTGCTTCCTGCTGCTATGGGTATTGCCATTATGCTCGCTGCTGCGCTACCTAGAAAATCCGAATAAAAGCATAACAATCGTGTATACCTCATTGATAGAAAATCATAATTCGCACAATTCGCCTCTTCCAATCTGTGATTATGTAAGACTGTTTTCTTCTCCTTTGGACAAAGGACTCTACATAGGCTGCGGAAACGGAAGGAATGCGTTTCCACTCCTCTCAGGGGGATGGAACTTATATGCATGCGACGTATCTAATTTCAATATACAAAGAGCCCAAAAGTATTTGCCACAATATGCTGATCGATTTGAGGCTCTTAGCTATGACCAAGCTTTCTCTTACATACCAGATTTTGACATTACTCATCGGTGGTTCTTTCTTTGTTGAGATGAGCGTAGGCTCCGATACCAATCATGGTCAGTATCAGGATTTCGACGCCTGACCATAGGACGGCGTTCCTCGGGCCGAAGGTGTTCGACAGGGTGCCTCCGTATATGAAACCGAGCGAATTGACCCCGATCAGAACCGCCTTGTATATGCTCGTCACCCTCCCGAGGTAACGGGTTTCGACCAGATTCTGCCGGTTCGTGATAATGATGATGTTCAGCACGGACTGGCACAGGTCCACCACGAACAGCGCGCCCGCCACCGCGAAGATGTTGCCGAACGCCACAAACAGGAGACGGAAGCACATCTGGACGAGGAAGTTCGCGATCAGGACCGTTTCGAACTTGAAGCTTCTGTTCAGCAGGTTGACGATGAAGGTCCCCGCCAACGCGCCCATGGCCGTAACCGACATGACCAAGCCGACCTGGCCCGACGTGAAGCTCAGACTCTTGCGCATGATGACGAGGCTGTCGTTCTGGAAATTCCCGGTCAGCACGTTGAACAGCGCGGCCAGCACAAGCGGGTAGAGAACCACACGCCTGGTCTTCAGATAGGAAAGCCCCTGCCGGGTGTCGCCGATGACTGTTCGCACCGCGGCCGGACCCGCCGGCGCCCTTCGAGGAACCGACCCTCATCAGGAGAATGGCACCCGCACTGAGAAGAAAACACGCGGCGCAGATCAGGGCCAGCAGCCCCATCGGCACCACGGAGTAGAGCGCCCCGCCGGCAAGCGGGATGAGCAGCCCGGCCGTGTACTGGATGCCGTACACGATGCTGTTCATCTTCGAATAATCCGATTTCGACACGAAATACGAGATGAACGTTATCTCGGAAACGGAGCTGAACACATTGGTGCACCCTATGACCAAGGTGACGAGATAGATGGCTATCAGCGTCACGGTCGCGTTGCTCCGAGCCGAAAGAACCGCCGCGAGCAACGCGTATCCTCCGAATCTGATGGCATCGGAACGGATGAGCACCTTCCTGACGTCGCACCTGTCCACAATAGCGCCGAAAGGCAGACCCAGCAGCAAGAACGGCAGCGTCTCGAGCGAAGAGATGATCGAAAGATGAATACCGGAACCGGTAAGGTCGAGCACGATAAGAGGCAACACGAAAGTCATCAACGAACTGCCGAGATTGTCGCTTACAACGGAAAGCAGATAAATCCAGTTATTCCCCTCCTTGATAAATTTTCCATGTGAATACACGACCCCATCCCTACCAAACAGAACAACCTTATAAGAGTGTACATCGGGAGACAGGCTGTCCGTGTGCATTCTGATGTTCTCACCACACTCTCCGAATTGCTCATATGCAAGAGTGCCATGAGTTTTATCATACAGTTGGAAATAGTAAAATTCATACCCTGTAGTGGCTATCGAGAATGCTGTATTCCCTGCTTCATTAGTCACAGAATAATGCTGAATGAACTTTTCGCTGCCCACTTGGATGGAATAGATTCCGCAGATGGGACATGTCCTCATGCATAGTTGGTAAGAATGCGTTTTTGAAAAATCAAAGAAATCTATTTTTTTTGAACAGCACCTGCCGCACCGTTCTGTAGGAATTTTGACTGGATACCCTATGTTATTGCTGCGTACGAATGCCTCAAACTGGTCAAATAGGTATCCATTGCTTGAAAGCAAACGTATTTGCTTTCCTACAATTTCTTTCATTTTAGTCAATAGTGAAAGAAGTTCGTAGTACTCATCCTTGCTAATTATTTTGAATCGATTTGCTTGGATGACCATGATATTGATGTTCTGAAGCCTCTGCCTAAACAGATCAGCGATTCTTTGAAGAAGAGTTGCTATCTCGTCATTCAAGTATTGATTCAAAATAAGGTATGAAGAAAAATCTTCAAAAAACGGATAAATGAGCATACCCGGCGCTGCTCATCCTTCAACGATTTTACCGAGCGCGTTTCATATTCCAGTTTCTTATTGGAAAAGACTAAGAGACTTTCTGGTAAGCGAAAACATTTGCCTTTTATCCATGAGGGAACTATTGCAATAACACTACCGTTGATAGCTTGGATTGAATGGAAACTACAGGATAGGTTGCAGTTTGTGAGTTCATCTGGTAGCTTCCGTGTGCAGCAGACGAAAGGGTACGTTCCTTGATGCATGAAATAAAGCTGATTGAGGTAATAAGTAACTTCTGTAAATGACATTCCAGATTTTAATGCTTCAATAGCGATACTACAGCACGAAAGGATCCTCCGTCTGAGAGCAAACGACATAGCCTCATACCAGTTCCAACGTCTTGAAGGCGTTGGCCAGGCCGTTCTGGTGAATGTCGGTGGTGGTGAAGTCACAGAAGGCTTGGATGCCGTGAATGGCGTTGCCCATGGCTACGGATGTGCCGGCAGCTTTGAGCATGGCGGTGTCGTTGTCGGAGTCGCCGATGGTGATGGTGTCGGCAATGGCATAGCCCAGCAAAGAAGCCACGTCGCGCACAGCGGTACCTTTGTCGATGCCGTTGATGAGCAGTTCGCCGTTATTCGGCGAGATCTTGTCGTATGAGCCGTGCACGAGTTCGAACCAGGGGGCAAGATCATGCTGGGTGTCCTCGAAGGAAACATCCGGCTCGGGCCCGGTGAAATACGATCCCTTGCTCACATGAATCGTATGTCCCAACGTGGAGCCGGCCGGAACCTCGACCTCGTCCAGCAGATGCCAGAACCGCGCAAACTCACCACGATTCCACGTCTTGCCCTTGGACTCCAGATGGCGGCGATAACCTTCGGAAATGTACATGCCGTCCGCACCCTGCCATTGGTAGCTTTTGATATGATGCTCGGCGAAATACGCCATCGCCGCATCAATTGCCTCGGGCGATATGAGGTGCTGGAACAGCAGCTTATCGCCAATATTCGCCTGAGCGCCCGCCACGGAAACCACGCCATCGAAACCGAGGTCGAGGATGCTGCGCTCGATTTTCGGCACGGAACGCCCGGTGCAGATGAAGAGCTTGTGGCCGTTGGCCTGGGCTTGTTTGCAAGCGATTTTGGCAGATTCGGGTACGACGTGGTTTTCGTCGGCTAGGGTGCCGTCGATATCGATGAATACGAGTTTGCTATTGGTTGTCATGGTTGCCTTCGTAACTGGTTGGACCCCCAGTCAGCTTACGCTGACAGCCCCCTCCAGAGGGGGCGAAGAAAATCCCGCCTAAAAACCTACAAGCATCACACGGCGTAGGCGGCCCAGCGGCCGTGGGTGTGCTGGACTTCGATGGGCATACCGAACAATTCCGACAGGCGTTCGTCGGTCAGGCCATTCTCCAACGAACCAGTGTAGACGATGGTGCCAGCACCGGGATTACCCATTGAATCCACGCCCGCTTCGGTGGCGTCCTCGGCAGGAATTGGCTTGCGTCCCATGATAGCGATGTGGTCGAAACCGGCCGGAATCTCCTCCAAGCGATGGGTGACCAGCACCACGGCACGCTCGGAGTTCTCTTCGCCGATTCGGCTCAATGTGCGCATCACCTGCTCGCGGCCGCCCAGGTCAAGGCCGGTGGTCGGTTCATCCATGATGAGCAGCTCGGGATCTCCCATCAGCGCACGGGCGATCAATACGCGGGTGCGTTCGCCTTCGGACAGTCGCCACATCTCCTTGCCTTCCAGATAGGAGACGCGAAAATCGCACAGCAGATGGCGGGCGCGGGCGTATTCCTCTTGCGTGTAGGTGTCGCGCCAGCGCCCGGTCACGGCGGACAGGCCGGTGACCACGGCGTCCAGCGGGTCCTCGAACTCGGGGAACTGCCGGCCCAGGTCGGCAGAGGCGAGACCGATGCGGGTGCGCAGTTTGAATACGTCGTATTTGCCGAGTTGATGGCCGAGGATGAATACGCGGCCCTCTGAGGGGAAGGTGCGGGTGGCCAGCATGCCGACCGCGGTGGATTTGCCGATGCCGTTCGGACCGAACAGCACCCAACGCTCCCCCGCGTTGATGGTGAGGTTCACGTCGGTGATAATGACGCGACGGTTGCGCCGGAATTCGACGTTGTCGAGTTGGAGGACGGTGTTTGTCATGAGTGAAATACTAACTATGATTCGCGGTCTGAGGACTCCCCTCAGTCCGCTGCGAGGACGACTCCCCTCAAAGAGGGGAGCCAAGAAACACGATATATGACTCCCCTCAGTCACCTACGGTGACAACTCCCCTCCCTGAGGGGAGCTGGCCGGCGCAGCCGGACTGAGGGGGGGGGGAGCACTCGTTGCAGCGCTACTTACTTCTTCTGCTCGTCGAGCACGGACTGGTAGACTTCCACGGTCTTGTCGGCGATGGTCTCCCAGCTGAACACGTCACGGGCGCGTTCGTAGCCGGCCTGGCCCATCTTCTTGGCGAGTTCGGGGTCAGCCATGATCTTGTCGATAGCGGCGGCCATATCGTGTACAAACTTGTCCGGATCGGTGGGAGTGCCGGTGCCGTCGTGCAACTGGTCAATCGGAACCAGATAGCCGGTTTCACCGTCGACCACAACCTCCGGAATACCGCCGGTGGCGGATGCGACGACCGGCAGACCGCAGGCCATGGCCTCAAGGTTCACGATGCCGAGCGGCTCATAAATACTCGGGCAGATAAAAGCATCACAGCCGTGTTCCAAAGCATTCAGCTCAGGCTTCGGCAGCATTTCTTCAATCCAGACGATGTTGCCGCGCTCCTCATCCAGCTTGGCGAACGCAGTCTTGACCTCTTCGGCGATTTCCGGGGTGTCGGGCGCTCCCGCGCACAGCACCACCTGAATGTCCTTGGAAATCAGATGTAGGGCCTTGAGCAGGTATGGCAGACCCTTCTGACGGGTGATGCGGCCTACGAACAGCAGGGTGGGCTTCGAGCGGTCGATGTGGTAACGCTCGAACACCTTCCAACCCGGATCGTCTGGTGCCGGGGTAGCGAAGTCGGCCATGGTGATGCCGTTGTACACCACAACCACCTTGTTCGGATCGAGGTTCGGGTAAGCAGTCAGAATATCCTTGCGCATACCGCCGGACACGGCGATTACACGGTCGGCGTTCTCGTAGGCTTCCTTTTCGCCCCAGGAGCTCAGGTTGTAGCCGCCGCCGAGCTGTTCGCGCTTCCATGGGCGGAACGGTTCCAAGGAGTGGGCGGTGATGACCAGCGGCGTACCGTGCAGCATCTTGGCCAGGTAGCCGGCCAGGCAGGCGTACCATGTGTGTGCGTGGATGATATCGGCGTCAACGTCGTTGGCAATCTGCAGATCAACGCCGAAGGTCTTCAATGCCGGATTGGCATCGGCAAGCTCGGACGGCGTATCGTATCCGACAACCTTCAGACTGCCCTTGGCATTAGCGGCATTGGGAATCGCGGGGATATCAGCCTCAGTGCGCTTGCCATCAAACGCACGCACGGTCACGTCAATGCGCTCGGCCAAAACCTTGGACAGCTCCTCGGCGTGTACGCCGGCACCGCCATACACATGCGGCGGGTATTCGCGGGTTAGAATATCAACTTTCATCGGACTGCCTCTCCTTCGTGCGTCAGAAAGAAACTCAAGCACTTCTTACTTTAGGGCACCGTATACAAGAAAACGCACAACTTCCGTCGTGCGTTTTGCTTCTCAAGCCGGATTTACCAGGCAAAAGATCAGACGGCCGTGCCGTTCTGATCCAAATTCGGATTATGCTTGGAATCGCCAGCCGTAAAGAACAGGCTCAGCACACCCACAATGAACACCGCTGAAACGGTGATGATCAGCCACATCGGATGGCTTGGCAGCCACATAACCACGAAGAACGCGATAATCGCGATGGCGATCAGCGTCCAGCTGCCCACGCGGAACCACTGACGCAGCGAATGCGGTGCCTTGAACATCTTCGGATTCGTGTAGTTCGGGTTAGTGGTCAGCAGGGTTTCGGTGTCCGCAATCGTACCGCCGCTGGGCTTCCATTCGGTGCCGTCGGTGCCGTCCTGCAGACGCTGGGACTTCTGCTGCAGCTGATATTCGTCAATCATTCCCGAACGGCCACGGCCACGGGTCTGGTCATACTGCGACGGCACTCCCCTGCGGCCTGCTTTGGCTTGGGCACGGCGTTCTGCACGATTCGGCATTTCACTACTCCTGTTTCGACGGTGACACTGTTGGCTATATTACTCGCTTATCGGCGGCAATTTGCCACCAGTCCATCGGAACCCACTGTGTGTCATTGTATTTTCAGTCAGCGATGCGGGCAGTCGATGATACGATAGGTTTGCGTATGGAAGTCGCAAGTGACCGCAGTGCCGTCCGCGAATACCGAACGCTGCACCAGCGGATCATCATCCACGAACTCGTGACGAACCAGTTCCTGCATGCCGACCCGCTCATGGAATGCAGCGACCGCATGGCAGCGTTCGATGTCGTTTTCGGTGCGAGCGCGCTGTTCGTCATCCATGTCGCCGTCAACGCCGATGTATGCGGCATCGCGAATCAGGTATGGAGCTCCGCCGTTGAGCAGGGCGTACAGCATGTAATCGTCGCCGTTCGCCACACGCTCCATCATCCATGGTTCGATAATGCAATCATGGTAGACGAGGTTATACAGCGGCACCGGTACACCTTGGCGCGGCTCGTTGGGTGAGCGCATCTGGAAGTCGTATGGCGCGTAATGGCAGAATATCAGGCTTGGCACTGCCCAGTCCGATACCTCTTCGGACGAGGAGAGGATGCCGTGCGAGAGCAGATATTCGAAGCATTCGGCGCGGCGGTCAAAGCATTCGCGGCGGGTCATGCGGTGTTCGGGGTTCGAGCATTCATCGCCTTCATTGCAGGTGAATACGTCCAAGTATGCACAGTCGAGCTTGATGCCATGCGCGGCAATCTGGGTGAAATTGCGGCGTACGTAGTCCGGTGCGAGTTCGGCGCATAGATAGGTCTGGTGGCCGCCCGCCCAGCGTGCGTGTTCGGGCATCGTACCGTCCGCCAAACGAATCGCATTGTTGGCATCAAAGGTTTGCGCGGTGAAGTAGTAATCGCGATATTGGTCGTGCGTGCCGAAAATATCGCCTTGCTCATGGCAGGTGTCGATCAGCGACTTCATGCCTTCCCAGCCGCCCGCTTCCTGGCAGGCCGGCAGATAGTCGGGGTGCGCATTGTCGTATCCGGGCTGCGCCCAACCATCCAAGTGCATGTACAGTCGGCCTGCACCCATGCCGTGCAGTGTGCGCATCTGCTTCTCGCGCTGCGCAAAGGTGACCAATGAATCGTTCTTTTCGGGGTGGTCCTTGTCATAGTAGAACGAGTCGGGCTGCACTTTGGTTTTGATGCCGACGTGCACCCATGAACGACCAATCAGGTCACGCACGGAGGGATTGCGCGCCGCCTTTTCGGCGAGCGTACGCAAGCGACCTCGTTCGTTGACGTACGAACGATAGGCCTTGCACACCGCCGTATGATCGGCGTGGTCGAGGAACTGGTAGCGTACCACGCGGCGATAATTCATTGTGCCGAGGCTTGGCTCAAACCAAGTATTGATATGGGTGTACGGGCCATTGCTGGGATGGTCGATGCCGTAACCGGCATTCCATGGAGTTTCGCAGATGGCGATATACCCGTGTCCGTCTGCGCGGAGCTGCGCGAACCACGGCATGTAACCGCCAGCCGTTTCGAAGCGGCCGTCGAAGGCGATATCTTTGGTGCTCACGGCGGTAGGCCATGTGTTGGGGATCATCACACCTTGCTCATGGGTGATGAGTGTCGTGTCACGGTCGTCGGCGCAATCGAAGTCCATGGCTGCGGGCCACGTCACATTGGTGATGTTCAGGCCTTGCTCATTGAGCGGAATCCATTCGAAGAGCACATCGCCTGAGGCACGCTCCACCCATACATAGGTTTCAAAGGAGTATGCGCTGTGCCCAAAGCCGCTGAAAATACTGCGAATGCCGGTTCCCGTGCCGGTTTCACGCTGCTCATGGGTGATGGAAGTGGCATCTGCGAACGCGAAGGTGCCTTGCGCGCATTGCAGGGTCGGCTTGAAATCAGCGCAGGTATTCCATTCGGCACCGTCGCGCGTAAAAGCGAACTGCATTGTTCGTTCATCGAATCGCACGGTAGTGCCGGATACGGTGAATTCCATAGTTAAAGTGCTCCTGTATGTTCTCGATTGCTCCCGCTTACGGGAGCGCGCCCATATAACAAGATTAGGGGTGGTCTGCTGTTTTGAGACCACCCCCAGTCGGCTTTGCCGACAGCCCCCGCCAGCGGGGGCTAGCGCTGTCTGTTTATTACTTACTACTTCTTGGTCAGTGCGGTGAACACTGGGCCGCCACCGTAATCGAATTCAACGCCGGAGACCGCGGAGGTGCTGGCTGCGGTGGCATTCTGGTTCCACAACGGGATAGCCGGAAGGTCCTGCAGCAGAATCTCCTCACCTTGCTGATAATACTTGTCGGCTTCCTCGGTGGACGGGGCGGAAAGAGCCTTGTCCATCATGGCATCGAACTCGGGGCTCTTGTAGTTGCCGCTGTTGCCGCCCTTGCCGTCGGCCGAACTGGAATCGTACAGCTGTACCAGATAGTTGTCCGCGGATGGATAATCAGGGCCCCAACCACTGCGGTATGCGGAGGTCATCTTGCCCGAATCCACATTGGACAGGAATTCGTCGGAAGTGGACATCGGGATGCTCTTGGCATCGATATCCAACGTGTTCTTGACGTAGTTGCAGATTGCCTCAACCCAGTTCTTCGCAGTGCCATCAGCATTGTATGCAATGCCGAACTCACCGCTCCACGGGGAGATGGCGTTGGCCTTGGCCCACAGTTCCTTAGCCTTCTTCGGGTTGTACTTCAGCACTTCATTGCCCTTAAGGTTCTTGGAGTAGGCGCTGATTGGCGCTGCAATGAAGTCAACGGCCGGCGTGGACGTGTTGTTGAAGATCTTCTCGGCGATGGTTTTGCGATCGATGGACATGGAAATGGCCTGACGACGCAGATTGCCTTCCTCATTCTGGCCGAAGTGGTCAAGCCATTCCGGAATGGTGAAGGTGAGGGTGTTGCCACCGGGCTGATTGTAAGCCTTGATTGACTTATCGGACTGGAAGGTCTTCAGTGCGGTGGATGGGATGGCGTGAGTGAAGTCCAGGTTGCCGCCGCGCAAATCAGCGTAGGCGGAGTCCGGAGATGTGTAAATCATGAAGTCAAGGCCATCGTTCTTGGCCACGCGATTGCCCTTGTAGTCAGGGTTCTTGACCATCTTGATGCTGCGGTTATGGCTCCAGGAAACAAACTTGTACGGGCCGTTGCCAACCGGGTTCTCACCGAACTTCTTCGGATCCTTGAACGCGGATTCCGGAAGCGGCATGTACGCGTGGCTGCCGGACTTGACCGGGAATGCGGAATCAGGCTGGCTGAGCTTCACATCGATGGTGTAATCGTCCACAACCTTCAGACCGGAGAGCGTTGCGCTCGGGTCAACATCCGACTTCTGCAAATCGTCATAACCCTGAATGGTGCTGAAGAAGCTGGCGCTACCCTGCTTGTTGGCACTGTTGGCGGTGTAGTTCCAGGCATCAACGAATGAATGAGCGGTGACCGGCGTGCCGTCGGTGAACTTCCATCCCTTCTTAATCTTGATGACGTAATGCGTGGCATTGTCGCTGGAGGTGATGCTCTCAGCCACCTCGTTGTGAATGCCGCCCTTGGTATCATAAGTAACCAAGCCCGCAAACAGCTGATCGACGACCTTGCCGCCGCCTGCCTCGGTCACAGCGCCTGGGAACAGCGGGTGTGCCGGTTCGCTGCCGTAGACGGAAATGATATTGGAGCCTGACGTGCTGCTGGCATTGCTGAATGAACCAGTCGATCCGCAACCGCTGAGCAGCATGACGATAGCCGCTCCGGCCGCAACCAATGAGGTGATGTGGCGTGTTTTCATAATTCTCTCCCACAGTGTTGTTGTCGCGTTGTAGCAACGAAAGTACATCATAGGAGTGTCATGTTAACTAGCTATGCATAATCTCGAAATACAAACAATTAAATTGCAGACACAAGAATTCCACACGAACTTCTCTAGACGACACACAAATAATGATTGTCCATTCGTATGATGTAGAGAAGAGCATCCAATACGTACTTGAGCTAAACTGTATTAAGTTAAGAAACATTGCAACGAAGCAAAGAGCAAAAAAATTTGAAAGGATGCACCATGAGGAAGAAAATCATTACCTCACTAACAATTATCACATGCCTATTTAGCATTTGCCCTATAGCCCAAGCTGAAGAAATTCCCGATTTAACTCAAAACTATCTATCAAAAGAGACAAAAGCCGTGGGAGATGTATGTATATACGGTCGCGGCGTATATTGCTTTTCTCATCCAGGAACATACACAGGAAACTGGGAAAAAATAGGACGAATTAAATCCGGCAAGTGGACAACACAAATCACATGGAAGACCAACGGAGTCAAATATAAGAGCTCGAAATTAGCACCAGGTAAATTGCTAATCATTTCCGGAAATGTTATCAAAGTTGAAGTATGGTAAAGAAAACAATCAAAAAAATTTTATATCATAATTGCAACACTCTGCATTTTATCATTACACATTTTAGATTGGACCCAAACATTTAATCCAACAATTCAGACTAATATTGAGTACCTAATAATACTCGTAATATTAATAGCCGTTCCAATCAACCCATTCTATTGTTCGATAACTATTTTTATAGCATGTATACTGATTTATGTTATAGATGACTCGTATTGGATTACATGTTATCCATTTCTTTTTTCCATTGCAATAATTGCAATTTATCAAGGAAGTATACTTTCAGCCTGTCTAGCCATAATTGGAACACAACTAATTACAATTCTCGACTCGATGCACATAATACTTTTAAGCGGACTGTCTTATATAGGGCAGCCAATAAGTCTTGCTTGGTGTATTGGCACACTTATAAAAAACACAATAATAATAGAGCAGCAGAACACAAAAGAGGCAGAGAGGGAATCATATCGCGTTCACCAAATCAATATGTTACATATCTTACATGACACGATTGCAAATGATTTAGTTTACACGATAATTGAACTACGGAGGGTAAATACCGAAATAACATTACTCCCTATGAAAAAACAAATACATAACATTATAGATATATTAGAAAATGCTCTCTCTCAATTGAGAGGAATCGTTATTCCATCACTCAAGGGACAAGTACTTACTACTACAGACATTGCTGTACATTCATCCATCAATACTACCCTACAAGTCCTCTCTCGAAACTTGGAAAAAAATGGCTTCATAGGCCATATTTATTTACACGGCAATCTAAATGAATTACAAATAAGGTATAGAATCTTACTTAATTACTGCATACAAGAACTTGGAGGAAACATAATTAAACATGGTTTACCCGGAATATTTACTTTATCAATCAAAATTACAAATGATTCAATTTCCATTATATCCTCCAACATTGAGCATCATAGAAATAAACAATCTAATAAATTTTCAGGTACTGGATTGACATTACTACAAGATGAAATAGAAAAACATAAAGGGCGCGTTTTATTCGCCTCCGAAGACAACGAATGGTCCATATATATCAATATTCCTCTAGCTGGAGAATAGAATCATCCATGAGTTCTGTCGAATACGCACCTATAGGCATAGTGGACAATGATCCTCTTGTGCTGCAAGCACTTAGATCAATGTTCACGGATGCACCTGCTCCGATAAACGTTTTATGGAGCATTTGTGACGCAAAAGAAGCTATCAAATATTGCCTTGACCCTATGACAAAGCCTCTTTTGGTTTTAATTGATCTTAAGATGCCGCAAATGGATGGAAAAGAGCTCTCTGATTATTTGTTAAAGCTTAATGTCAAAACAATCATTATGACAGCGTTTCAAATTAAATATTCGCCAGAGGAATTACAAAAATCCGGAATTTCCGCCGTAATACATAAGGAATCATCCCTACAGGATTATGTACAGACTATTGGAGAAGCTTTGCATAACAATGCAATATCGCAATGGCAAGAAAAAACGATTGAAACCTGTCGATTACGTTTGACGGACAGAGAAATATCCATTCTACGTGAGTATTTACATGGTCGCACCACAGCTACGACTGCTAAACTTCTGCATTTAAGCGAAGGCACAGTGAAAACACATCTTAACAACGCATATAAAAAACTTGGAGTCAATAATCGATCAGAAGCAATTTATATCTGCGTTAAAAATAATATTCTTTGAATCAGATATGACCATTCGTATGATATGACATTAATATCTATTTTATACATTGAGCTATAATTAACTTATCGCTCATCCAAGCGAAAATGTCAAAGGAGACACATATGAGCAAAAAGAATCTTAATGGGATTAATCATACATTTGCATCAGGTATGGTATACATTATCACCATAATCCTTCTTTGCTCTACCTGCATCACCAGCAAACAGGGAAATCTAATCTCTTTTATTGCTGTCACTTTCAATATAAGAGAAATGATAACATGGACATTAATTTCCATATTATCATTTACATCAGGCTTAATAGGTTTCAATCTATATCAAAAAAGTAAAAGGACACCTCTACTTATTTGTTTTATCATTAATTTTTACTATTTTGTTATAAGTATTCTAACCTTGTAAAGGATAATGCCATGAATAAGCTACAATCAATAATAGGAAGTACCGTCATAATTATAGCTTCATTTGCCTTTTTTTCAACACCAGCATATGCTGAACAAAACTATACTTCCAATGAATCAATCAACAATGCTGTAAGTTCCATTGTAAGTAAAGAATTCAATAATAGAGCACAGCATGACCCATCAATTGCAGAAATTGGCCCAGTGACCGTTGAATTGACTCAGACTTTTATACAAGAAAACGGAACTGATCCATCACAATTGGCAGATATATTTTTACATAACCTTGATAACATCACTACAAATAACACTATGGACGAAAAATTTAATAGCCCATTAATCCTACGTGGAACTCAAACGTATTCTGCATGCGTTTCAAGTTTTTTGATGCAAATCGGCATTAAATGGATCTGTCAAGATTTTAGAGCTAGTGTTCTAAACGGAGCTGTCACTAATAAGTTAATGCTTGGCACCTCATACGATAAAGGAATAGGAATAGGCACCTGGTCTCATAATAGAAGTTGGTTCGAACAACCAACTTCAAAAGAACTTGATGTTAACTATAAAGGTAACGTATCTGCTGTGATAAAGGGAGGATCCATTAGTTATCCTTTAACCGTAATGGCGATTTTCGACGTCAATGCGTCCAATCTCAAACAACATTTCCAGTGAATAAATAATTAGCGGCTGTTTTGGTCCGTACTCATGTACCAAAACAGCCGCTAATCATTTTCGCAGACTGTGATTCATAATAACCTTCAGCGAGGCAGCATCATCGGGCGGTCAGATGCCTTGATTGGTGCCGGAAGCTCGCTGGTCTTCTCGCTGGAGAGGTATTCGTCCACGGCGGCAGCGCAGGAGCGGCCTTCCGCAATGGCCCAGACCACGAGGCTCTGGCCACGGCCGGCATCACCGCACACGAACACGCCGTCCTGGGAGGTGGCGAACTTGTCGTTGCGGGCGATGTTGCCGCGCTTGTCGAGCTCGACCGGCAGCTGGTCGACCAGCGTGGTGGTATCCGGGTGCAGGAAGCCCACAGAGATAAGCACCAGATCGGCCGGAATCACGCGCTCGGTGCCGGGCTGGCGGGTGAACGGTCCGTTCTCGCCGGGAGCCACGTTCACAATCTTCAAGCCGGTCACATGGCCACGCTCATCAGCCACGAAACCTTCCGCAGTAGCGGAGTCCTCAATGGTGACCTTGGACTGTTCCTCTTCAGAACCGACGAAGTTCACGGAATCGGTGTTGTACAGATATTCGCCGCCTTCGGCCATCGACGTGGTCTTCTGGTAGAGACGAGCGAAGGTAGGCCACGGCTGATTATCCGGACGGGAGGTTGGTTCCTTCGGCATGATCTGCAGCACGGTGACGGACTTGGCACCCTGACGGATGGAAGTACCAAGGCAGTCGGAGCCTGTGTCGCCACCGCCGATGACCACCACATGCTTGTCCTTTGCGGTGATGTCGTTGACGGGCTTGACGCCGAAGACGCGGCGAGTAGCATCTGGCAGGAAGTCGAGAGCAAAGTGGATGCCATCGAGCTCGCGGCCCGGAATCTTCATATCGCGAGGCACGCGGGAGCCAATAGCCACAACCACAGCATCGTAACGATCGCGCAGCTCATCCCAAGAGATGTCCTTGCCGATTTCCACGTTGGTGCGGAAGCGGGTGCCTTCGGCTTCCATCTGCTCGATACGGCGGTCAATCAGGCCCTTTTCGAGCTTAAAGTTCGGAATGCCGTAACGCATCAGGCCACCGAGAGCATCATCCTTTTCGTAGACAACCACGGTGTGGCCGGCGCGGGTCAGCTGCTGTGCCACAGCAAGACCCGCAGGGCCGGAGCCGACTACGGCCACGGTCTGATCGGTCAGGCGCTGCGGCGGTAGAGGCTTGACATAGCCGAGCTCCCATGCCTGATCGATGATGGTGACCTCATCATTCTTAATCATGGTCGGCGGCTGGTGAATGCCAAGCACGCAAGCCTGCTCACACAGTGCCGGGCAGATACGGCCGGTGAACTCCGGGAAGTTGGAGGTCTGAGAAAGACGGTTGTAAGCGTCCTCCCACTTGCCCTGGCGGACCAGATCATTCCATTCAGGAATCACGTTGCCGAGCGGGCAGCCGGTCATACAGAACGGGGTGCCGCAATCCATGCAACGTGCGGCCTGTTCGCGGGTCCACGGCTGCAGACCGGATTCGGCGTGCACGTCGAACCAGTCCTTGATACGTTCCTCGATGGGACGTTCAGCCAGCTCGCGGCGGGTACGGACTTTCAGGAATCCTCTTGGGTCGCCCATGTCAGCGCACTCCTTCCGTGACGTGCTCGTAAACCTCTTCCCAGGCTCCGGGCGAATTGAAATCGATGTTGTTGGCCTTGGCTTCTTCCATAGCCTTGGTCATGGCCAAGTACTGCTTCGGCACCACATGAGTGAAGCGCTTGACCGTTTCATTCCAGTCCTCAAGCAGGGCCGCTGCGAACTGGGAGCCGGTCTCTTCTGCGTGCTGCTTGACGAGATCGTGTACCAGCTTGGCGGTTTCGGCGTTCAGCGATTTGAACAGGAGGCTGCCGGACTTGATGGCGCCCGGGTTGACCTTCTTCATGTCGAGGTCAAGCACGTAGGTGTTGCCACCGGAGAAGCCTGCGCCGAAGTTGCGGCCGGTTGGGCCGAGCACTACTACAGTGCCGCCAGTCATGTATTCGCAGCCGTGGTCGCCCACGCCTTCCACCACGAATGTGGCACCGGAGTTACGCACGGCGAAGCGTTCACCTGCGCGACCAGCCACGAACATCTGGCCGGAAGTGGCACCGAAGCCGGTGACGTTGCCTGCAATGACGTTGTCATGCTTATCAAAGGTGACGCTATCTTCCGGGCGCACGATCATGCGACCGCCGGACAGGCCCTTGCCGGCGTAGTCGTTGACTTCGCCGTAGATGCGCATGGTCTCGCCGCGCGGGATGAACGCACCGATGGACTGGCCTCCGGAACCGTGCAGGGTCATGTCGATGGTGTCGTCCGGCAGACCTTCCTCGCCGTAACGGCGGGTGATCTCGTAGCCGACCATGGTGCCGACCGTACGGTTGACGTTGCGAATCGGCATTTCGATGCGCACGGGCTCCTTGTGTTCGAGGGCCGGCTGGGCAAGTTCGATGAGCTTGTTGTCCAGCGCCTTCTCCAGCTCGTGGTTCTGCTCGATGGTCTGGTGCAGGATCGTGCCGGGTACCGGACCAGCCTGCTTGAGCACGTTGGTCAGGTCGATGCCGCCGGACTTCCAGCGCTTGATGGCCTCGTCCTGATCCAGGCACTCAACGTGACCGATGGCCTCCTCAAGAGTCCTGAAGCCGAGCTGGGCGAGGATCTCGCGCACTTCCTCAGCGATGAACATGAAGAAGTTGACCACATGCTCAGGCTTGCCACGGAAACGAGCGCGCAGCTCAGGATCCTGGGTGGCAATGCCCTGCGGGCAGGTGTTCTTCTGGCAGGCGCGCATCATGACGCAGCCTTCCACGATCAGGGCTGCGGTAGCGAAGCCGAATTCCTCGGCACCAAGCAGGGCGGCGATGACCACGTCACGACCGGTCTTGAGCTCGCCGTCGCACTGGACGACGATGCGGGAGCGCAGGCCGTTCAGGATTAGCGTCTGCTGGGTTTCGGACAGGCCGATCTCCCACGGGGTGCCGGCGTGCTTGATGGCGTTGAGCGGGGCTGCACCCGTACCGCCGTCATAGCCGGAGATAAGCACCACGTCGGCATGGCACTTGGCCACACCTGCGGCGATGGTGCCGACGCCGAACTCGGAAACGAGTTTGACGTGGATACGTGCCTTCGGGTTAGCCATCTTCGCATCGTTGATCAGCTGCTTCAGATCCTCGATGGAGTAGATGTCGTGGTGCGGCGGCGGGGAGATGAGTTCCACGCCCGGGGTGGCGTGGCGAACCTTGGCAATCCACGGCGGAACCTTGGCTCCAGGTAGGTGGCCGCCCTCACCAGGCTTGGCGCCCTGGGCAAGCTTGATCTGCAAATCGGTGGCGTGTACCAGGTAATCGGAGGTCACGCCGAAACGTGCGGATGCGATCTGCTTGATGCGGCTGTAACGCTGCGGATCGTTGATACGGTCGTCGGATTCGCCGCCCTCGCCGGAGTTGGAGCGTGCGCCAATCGAGTTCATGGCGATGGCGAGCGTCTCGTGGGCTTCCTGCGAGATGGAACCGTAGCTCATGGCACCGGTGGAGAAGCGCTTGACGATTTCGGTGGCCGGCTCGACTTCGGAGATGTCGATGGGCTTGCGGTTGTTGTTGAACTTCATCAGGCCGCGCAGGGTCATGAGTCGGTTCGACGTGTCGTTGATGTGGTGCGAATACTTCTTGAACATCTGGTAGTCGCCACGGTGGGTCGACTGCTGGAGCAGGAAGATGGCCTCGGGATCGTTCAGGTGGTCCTCGCCGGTACGACGCCACTTGTAGTCGCCGCCAGTGCGCAGGTTGCGGTGCGGGGATGCGCTCCACTGGTTCGGGTAGGCCACGCGGTGACGAATGGCCACTTCTTCGGCGATCTCGTCAAGGCCCACGCCACCCACACGGGAGGTGGTGCCGGTGAAGTATTCGTCGATGACTTCCTTGCTCAGGCCCACGGCTTCGAACAGCTGTGCGCCACGGTAGCTCATGATGGTGGAGACGCCCATCTTGGACATGATCTTGAGCACGCCGGTGGACAGGGCCTTGGTGAGGTTCTTGACGGCGGTGTCCGCGTCGACCTTGAGGTAGCCGTTGCGGGCCAGGTCTTCCACGGATTCGAATGCCAGGTACGGGTTCACGCAGGCGGCACCGTAGGCGATGAGCAGCGCGACATGGTGAATCTCGCGCACGTCGCCGGCCTCGACGGCCATGGAGATCTGCGTACGGGTGTGGCGGCGCAACAGGTGGTGCTGCACGGCGGAGGTCAGCAGCAGGGACGGAATCGGGCCCCAAGTGTGGTTGGATTCACGATCGGACAGGACGATGAAGTTCTTGCCGTTATCAATGGCCTCGTCGATTTCGGCGAAGATCTCGTCAAGACGCTCCTGGAGAGCCTTGCCGCCGCCGGCGACCTGGTACAGGCCCTTGACCACGTACGGACGGTAGTAGCCGCCGAGGATACGGGCCTTGTCAAGTCGCTTGAGCTGGGCCATCTCATCAGAGTTGACCACGGGCAGCGGAATCAGAATCTTCTTGGCGTGCAGTTCGGAATCGGACAGCAGGTTCGGTTCAGGGCCGATGGCGGATTCAAGCGAGGTGACGATTTCCTCACGCTCCCAATCCAGCGGCGGGTTGGTGACCTGCGCGAACTTCTGGGTGAAGTAGTCGAACAGCATGCGGCTGCGGCTGGACAAGGCCGGCATCGGGGTGTCGTTGCCCATGGAACCGAGCGGTTCCTTACCGGTGTTGGCCATCGGGGTGAGCAGCAGCTTCAGATCCTCTTCGGTGTAGCCGAAGGCGCGCTGACGGCGCTGGACGGACTGTCCGGAGTGGCTCACGTGCTCGCGGCGGGGCAGATCGCTCATCTCGACCGAGTTGCCTTCCACCCACTTGCGGTACGGGTGCTGGGAGGCGAGGGTCTTCTTGATCTCCTCATCGGGAATGATGCGGCCTTCGGCGGTGTCGACTAGGAACATCTTACCGGGCTCAAGACGGCCCTTGGACACGATGTGTTCCTGCTCGATTTCCGGAATCACGCCGGCCTCAGAAGCCAGCACGATGTAGCCGTCGTCGGTGAGCTGCCAGCGGCCGGGGCGGAAGCCGTTACGGTCAAGCAGTGCACCCACCTGAGTGCCGTCGGTGAAGACGATGTCGGCCGGGCCGTCCCAAGGCTCAATCAGCGTATTGTTGTACTCGTAGAAGGCGCGCACGTCCGGGTCGAGGTCGGGGTTCTTCTCCCACGCCGGCGGCAGCATCATGCAGATGGCGTGCGGCAGGGAACGGCCGGCGAGATGCAGCAGTTCGAGACACTCGTCGAAGGTGCCGGAATCGGAGTAGCCCGGGGTGGTGATGGGCAGCAGCGGCTCGAACTCGCCGAGCAATTCGCTGCTCAGGCGACCTTCACGGGCGGAGAGCCAGTTGCGGTTACCCTGAATAGTGTTGATCTCACCGTTGTGGGCCAGCAGGCGGAACGGCTGAGCCAGCGGCCAGCTCGGGAACGTGTTGGTGGAGAAGCGGGAGTGGACGATGGCGATGGTGGCCTTCATGTGCTCGTCGTTCAGATCCTCGAAGAAGTGAGTGAGCTGCATGGTGGTGAGCATGCCCTTGTACGTGATGGTACGGGCGGACAGGGAAGCGAAGTAGACGCCTACCTCATGCTCGACGCGCTTGCGGATGCGGAAGGTCTTGCGATCCAAGTCCACGCCGGCCAGAGCACCGTCCGGAGAGGCGACCACGAGAGTCTTGAATCCCGGCATGGCGGCAAGGGCCTGCAGGCCAAGGCCGTCCGGGTTGGTGGGCACTACTCGCCAGGCGAGAACTTCAAGGCCTTCCTCGCGCACGATTTTGGCGATAGCCTGTTCCTGCTGACCGGAGGTTTCGATATCGCGGTCAAGGAAAGCGATGCCTGCGGCATAGTGACCGGCTTCCGGCAGTTCGGCGGGCACGGTGGCACGCATGAACTCGTCCGGCATGCTCATCAGGATGCCTGCGCCATCACCGGTGTTTTCCTCGGCGCCAACAGCACCACGGTGATCAAGGTTGACCAGCACCTCGATGGCGTCGGTGACGATCTTGCGCTCGGGGCGCTTGTTCAAAGTGGTGACCATACCCACACCACAGGCGTCATGCTCATTGGAGGGGTCATACATACCGTCCGGAGCGTGGACCGTGAGATCGAGCGGGGCTTTGAATGTCACCGAAATCACCTCAATTGCTTGTGGGCACGTAAGGGAATCGTGCCTCTTCGTTCATTGCTGTTGACACAGTACCGTTGCGTCATGTCATTTACGTTTCGCGTGTCCATATACCGAGTCGCCATAAAAGTCAATAGTGATTCTCAAGCAATCTGTTATAGCCAATTATGGGGTGTTTCGGGCGTTTTAGCTCGCAATGTCTACTAGACCACAAAAAATTCGACACAGAAACGTTCGTATTGTGAACAGCAATCAACAGTTCGCTCAATGAATGTCGAGCAAACCGACGGAGGTGATCGCCGTCATACTGCATCATCATGTGCAGGCCGGTCATGAGGAACAGGTGCTACATCATGGTTCAGGCAAGCCGGTATTGGTCATCGGTAATCGCGAATCGTTTGTCAACATCAACTCCATGGATACTGTATGCGCGCGAGGCGCAGCGGCGGCAGCGGAGCCTCTATGGCAGGCTGGCTGCCGGCGCTTCTTTGTACTGGGAGCGCCACACCCTGATGAGCAAAACATCAAGCGGAACGGCAATGGCAACGGCTTCGGCCCGCGACGACTGACCGCAATTCTGCAGCGCAGAGCAAGTAGTAATCGAAAACCCCAGACCCTTCAGATCTCTCGTTCGGAAGCGCGTAGGCAAGGCTGCCCCTGCACTACTTCAATCTGGGAAGGTGGCATGTCGGCACCCGTACGCTTGGCCTGAATCTGCTCAAACAGCATGCGGAATGACCGCTCCCCCATGTCCAAGAAATTCTGGGTATAGCTGGTCAGAGAGGGTTCCCATAGGGCACCGAAATTACGATCGTCGAATCCGACCACGCTGACATCATCCGGCACACGTCGACCGGTCTCTCGCAAACCACGAATCACAGCGATCGCGGTTTCGTCACTGTCGGCAAAAATCGCGGTCGCCTCGCCACGACGGCCGAGTTCATGCCCTGCCTTGACGGCCTTCTCCAGATTGCCGTCGGATACAACAATGGGTTCGGGAGCCTCAATCCCCCGCTCCTCCAACGCATCTTTCCACCCATTGGCACGGGTGTTGTCAGTAGCTCCTTGCACCCGTCCAACGTAGAAGACGGTTTTGTGGCCGAGATCCAACAGATGCATGGTCATCCAACGACCACCATCTCGTTCGGCGTTGATGATCTGGTAGTCGCCGTCGCCGAAACTGCCGCCGACCACGACCTTCGGCATATCCTTGGGAATATAGTCAAGTGCCGCGATACCGGCCTGATCGTATTCGTAAACAACCACTCCAGCCGGTCTGATCGACAGACCCATGCGCACACGTGCCTCGACGGATTCCATGTCGGATTCATCCAGGGACACGATGTTGAGCAGGAATCGACGTTTGCGGGCGGCGGCCTCAACGCCATGATTCGTTTCGGAGGTGGAAAAGGCGGCGGGATTGGCAGCGAATACCACTACCGAATCCATTTCCCGGTTCGACAAGGCACGGGCCACGATGCTGGGTTCATAGCCCAGTTCCTTGATGGCTTTGGCGATGCGCGCACGCCTGTCCTCGGTCACATTGACCGTGCCATTGAGATAACGAGACACCGTGGGAGCTGAAACTCCAGCCAGCTTGGCCACGTCTTTGATTACCGGACGGGTGCGTCCCGTACTTCTCGCCATTGTTTTCGAGCCCCCATTGTTCGCCGACTCGTCTCAGTCGTTACGCTTCTCATACAAATGTACACGCAAGACAACGGGTGCTGACTCCGTAGCATGCGCGGAACCAGTGAGAAACACCGAAGGTTGGCCGTATCTCTTGCATTCGTCATTGATATGCGTTATTCTGAAACCGGTTTCAGAAAGAAGCCAAAGAAATAAATCAAAGCTGCAAGGCTTTGACCAATGAAAGGAAACAGCCATGTCCTTCAAGGATTCCATGATTCGCGGTTTCGCTATGTACGGTCTGAGCTCCATGAGCCAGTGCGGTCACGCCAGCTCCAAGGTGTTCGTTGACCTCATGAAGGGTGACGACAAGGACGCTCGCTGAATCACTTCAGCACAGCGTTCCATATGAGATTGCACGTTATTAATGAGCGTCAATCCCCCGGCGTCAATTCGCCAATTCGATAATTGAATATCGCAATAACTGAACGATAACCGGACAACGGTGTCCATATATACTTTTCTATTTCTTAGTGATTGTGAATTTCTCCAGCCGGCATCTTCATTTCGTTACGCCGACTCCGCCCTATGAGTCAGTAAGCAAGAAATCTCCTGCTATGAAAAAGACATCCGACAATTGATGCCACTGTAATCAGAGGCAAGCCATGGCGTTGGCAGTGGCATCCGTGATTCTCCCCTGATTCCACTGCAATCGAGGACGAGCCGGTCAGATGCCGGCAAGGCCGAAGAACCGTTCGATAACCGAATCATTGAGCAGGCGCCCTCGGCGGGTGGGGATGACACGATTGCCGGATATGGTGATCAGACCTTCGTCAACCATCGGTCGAAGCGAATCGACGGCAATGGTCTGCCATGAAGTGTTCTCGTTGGCTGCGATGGCCTGATTGATGCGGCCGAGGCCAAGGCCTTCGCGCAAACGCAGGCCAAGCATGATGAGCTCTTCGAGGTTCTCCTCCGCAGTGATTGCCTCGCTATCGGCCCACGGTATGCGATGCTCGTTGATGGCA